>ENA-UOJV01000091-UOJV01000091.1-human-gut-metagenome-genome-assembly--contig:-C82-NODE-91-length-142302-cov-41.293932_pt1 | contig 142302 bp, 114 predicted proteins | sample MGYA00242356_ERZ723903 | MGnify/ENA metagenome assembly ERZ723903
AAAAATTAAGGGAGTGTTGCATCAGTCATCTCCATGACTTTTGCAACACCCCCTTAAACGTTTCTAGCAAGCCGCGAGAGCAAGGCTCAAATGAAGGCGACTCGCTCAGAGTCCGGCCTGTTCACGCAGATCGGCTGCCTTGTCCGTCATTTCCCAGGTGAACTCCGGCTCTTCACGTCCAAAGTGGCCGTAGACGGCAGTCTTGGAGTAGATCGGACGGCGCAGGTTGAGCATTTCGATGATGCCGCCCGGACGCAGGTCGAAATTCTTGCGGACGAGTTCGGCGATGTGCTCGTCGGAAATCACGCCCGTCCCCTGCGTGAACACCGTGATGTTCATGGGTTCGGCCACGCCGATCGCATAGGCGACCTGAACCTGGCAGCGCTTGGCAAGACCAGCGGCCACGATGTTCTTGGCGACATAGCGGCAGGCGTAGGCGGCGGAACGGTCGACCTTGGTCGGATCCTTGCCCGAGAAGGCGCCGCCGCCGTGCGGGCAGGCGCCGCCGTAGGTGTCGACGATGATCTTGCGGCCGGTCAGGCCGCAGTCGCCCTTGGGGCCGCCCACGACGAAGCGGCCGGTCGGGTTGACGAGAAACTTGGTGCCCTTGAGCCATTCGGCGGGCATCACCGGGCGGATGATGTTTTCAACGACCGCCTCAATGAATTCGGGCTTCATCTGCAGACCATCGCTCCACTCGGGGGCGTGCTGCGTGGAGAGCACGATCGTGTCGGCGGCAACGGGGCGGCCGTCGACGTAGCGCAGCGTCACCTGGCTCTTGGCGTCCGGGCGCAGATAGGGCATCAGGCCGTTGCGGCGCACTTCGGACTGGCGCTGCATCAGACGGTGCGCGTAGTAGATTGCCGCAGGCATGAGCGTGGGGGTTTCGTCGCAGGCAAAGCCGAACATCAGGCCCTGGTCGCCCGCGCCCTGCGTGAGGGGGTCGTGATTGCGTTCGTTGACGCCCTGGGCGATGTCGTTGGACTGCTTGTCGTAGCCCACGAGCACCGAACAGCCCTTGTGGTCGATGCCGTATTCGGTGTTGTCGTAGCCGATGTTCTTCAGAACATTGCGGGTGAGGTCGATGTAGTCGACGTTGGCGTTGGTGGTGATTTCACCGGCAAGCACGACGAGGCCCGTCGTGCAGAGGGTTTCGGCCGCCACGCGGCTCAGAGGATCTTCTCTGAGGCAGGCGTCGAGCACGGCGTCGGAAATCTGGTCGGCAACCTTGTCGGGGTGGCCTTCACTCACCGACTCGGAGGTAAAAAGGTAATCGCTGGCCATTGCCAAGAGCTCCTTCGAAAGGAAAATTGCGTTGTTTCCGAAAGCAAAGCCGGGAACGCCTGATGCGCCTGCGCGCTCGTTCGGAAAAAAATCAAAACGGTTTTGGGAAAAGCGTCTGAAGCAACGCGTAGAGAGCTCGGAGGCGACAGAGCTGTCGGCTTTTAGACAATGTCGAGCGACGTCATGCGGCAGACGCTTTAGCGGTATTTCTTTTTTTCGTCGCCCCGCAAGTTGTCTTGTTTAACTCGGCGACTCATCTGTTTGAGCGGGAAATGATACCCTTTTTTGCTTTGATTTTCCTGAAGAACCCACTGTTTTTTGCTCAGAAAAAGGAATTGCGTTTCATCGGCCGGCCTGCGCGCGGGCAATCTGCCGCCGCTGTCCGTGCACAGGCCTTATGAAGACATCATGCAGGACTCTTTAAGTGCCTATGCCTTCTTGGCGAGCTTGCCGTGCACGAGCGTATAGGCAACCGCTACGAGGATGGCGCCGCCCGCAATGTTGCCGAGCGTGACTGGAATCAGATTGTCGACGAAAAAGCCGCTCCAGGTCGCCGTCAGGGGCGCCGCGTCGCCCGCGGCGACAAGCGCCGTGTAGCGGGGATCGGTGCCCGTGAGGATCGCCGCGGGAATGAAGAACATGTTGGCCACGCAGTGCTCCATGCCGAGCGCAACGAAGGCCATCGTGGGAAACCACAGGGCGAGGATCTTGCCTGCGACTTCCTTGGCGGCGTAGGCAGCATAGACCGCAAGGCACACGAGCCAGTTGCAGCCCACGGCGCGCCAGAAGGCCTCCATGAATCCCAACGAGGTCTTGGTGTTGGCGAGCTTCACCAACGCCTCGGCCCAGGGCATGGCCGACATGCCGGCTACGGCAGGCGCCTTGTCGAAAATGAGTCCCGTGGCCCATACCATCGAGACGGCCACAAAGAGGGCGCCTGCAAAGTTCCCGACCCAGGAGTAGATGCCCGAGCGCAGGGCCGCGCCGAGAGAGACTTCCTTTTGCATGCCCCCTGCGGCAAGCGCCATGCAGTTGCCGGTAAAGAGGTCGGCGCCGCAGATCACGACGAGCATCAGTCCCAGCGGGAAGACCGCCGCGAAGACGAACTTGCCCATCGAGCCCCAGACCTCCCAGGGCAGGGCAAGTCCGCAGCGCACGGCAAGAAAGCCGCCCAGGGCGATGTAGGCGCCGGCAAGAAAGGTGAGCGCCGCGGTTGCAAGCGCGCTCTGCCGCGTGCGGCCGATGCCGCCTTCGGCGGCGGTCGCGAGCAGTGCGCGATAACCGGTTGCGGGTTCAAAGGTCATGAAGTGCTCCACAAAAAAGGTCGAAAAATCAATCCGTCAGTCTATCGGAAAGGGCAGGCCGTGCTCCAGCCCCAATGGAAGTAGAGTGTCTCGGTTTTTCGGAGGAAGCCTCGGAACCGCAAGTGTCTTCGGAAATCATTAGGATGCGGAAATCGACGCATTCCGGCGCTGACAGTCTGACGCCGGGAGTTTTTCTTTCTTTCGGATTTTCCCTTCACCATGCCCGAACTTCCCGAAGTTGAAGTCACGCGCATGGGGCTTGCGCCCCATGTCATCGGTCACACGATCCAGGATGCGGTCTTTCGCGTGCCGAGGTTGAGAAGCCCGACGACGGGACTGGCCGGGCACCTTCGGGGATGCCGCGTTGAGAGCCTCTCGCGGCGCGGCAAGTATCTCATCTGGCGCTGCGAGAGGAAGGGGGGAAAGCCAGGGTACCTCGTCACCCACCTCGGCATGAGCGGCTACTGGCGGCTGTGGCCGCTGCCTGCGCCCGAGGCCGGGCCGCACGACCATGTGGATCTCGTCTTCGACGGGTTTCTCGTGCGGCTCAACGACGTGCGCCGCTTTGGCGACATGCGTTGGTTTGAGACGGATCCCTTTGAGTCGGAGCCGCTCTCGTCGCTCGGCGTGGAGCCCTTTGACGAGGCGCTCACGCCCGAGGTGTTTGCCGCGCGCCTGCGGATGCATCGCTCGCCCGTCAAGGAGGTGCTGATGGCGGGCCGCGTCGTCGTGGGCTGCGGCAACATCTACGCAAGTGAAGCGCTTTTTGCCGCGGGCATTCACCCGGCGCGCCGGGCCGACCGCATCAGCGTCGAGCGCTGCGCAAAGCTTCTCGAAGCAATCCGCCGGGTGCTTGCTAGCGCCATTGAGGCGGGTGGCTCGACGTTGCGCGACTTTCACGGTGTTGACGGAGTGGACGGCTATTTTGCGCTGTCGGCGGCGGTCTATGGGCGCGAAGGCAAGTCCTGCGTGCGCTGCGGTGCGCCGATCCGGCGGATCGTGCAGGCAGGCCGCAGCACCTACTACTGTCCGCATTGCCAGAAATAAAGTGCGAATAAAGGGCGAATAAAGGACGCCAGTTTTTTCCCAACCAAGAGTGATCGACATGCCCCAGGGCAAAGAGAAGAGCCTGCCCAAGATGACCGAAAAAACGAACAAAAAGGCGACTCCGCGCGCAGCAAAAACCGCATCAAAGGGCGTGATTGCGCTTCATTGCCTGTGCGCCGATGCGGGGTCGGGCGTTTCTGAAAACGAGCGTGCGCTCGCTCGCGCTCTGATTCTCTGGCAGATGGAGTCCGGGCGCTGGGGGCTGCCCTGGATGGTGAACGATCCCTACCGGCGCTGGGTGAGCGAAATCATGCTGCAGCAGACGCAGGTTTCGGTCGTGCAGGGCTACTACGCGCGCTTTCTGGCGACCTTTCCGACGGTGCACGCGCTCGCTCAGGCGCGCGACGAAGAGGTCATGGCGCTTTGGGCGGGTCTGGGTTATTACTCGCGGGCGGCAAACATGCTCAAGGCCGCTCGACGCGTGGAAGAAGACCTTCACGGGGTGTTTCCGCAGGATGCGCAGACGCTTTCCGAACTGCCCGGCATCGGCCCGAGCACGGCCGCGGCGATCGCCTCGTTTTGCTCGGGCGAGGCTGCGGCCATTTTCGACGGCAACGTCAAGCGCGTGCTCTCGCGCGTGGCCGCCTCAGCGCTTCCCGTCAACACGGCCGCAGGCGTTTCGGCCATCCGCGCGTTTGCGCAGCGTCTGATTGACGGCCTGTGCTCCGATGCGGGTGAGGAACAAAAAGAGCTCAGAGAGCGGCTTCTTGCACATGAGAAAACGCTTTCACCCGAAGCGCGCACGCCTTTGGCCGGGCGCTTTAATCAGGCGCTGATGGATCTGGGCGCCATGCTCTGCACGCGCACCAAGCCTGCCTGCATGCTCTGCCCCATTCGCGCGTGGTGCCGTGCGGCGGCCGAGGGCAGGGTCGACCATTTTCCTGTCAAGACGGCCGCCCGTGCCCGCGGCAGCCGCGACATGCATCTCGTGCTTTGCCGCGATGGCAAGGGGCGGGTGCTTCTTGAAACGCGCGCAACCCGGGGCATTTGGCCCGGACTGATGTGCCTGCCGCTTCTTGAGGCGCTTGAAGACGCCGAGCGGGAGACGCTCGCGCAAAACGAGAAACAGGGACGCGCGCAGACGACGGTGCTTTTTCATGCGCTCACGCACGTCGACCTCAGAATCGTCATTCACAAGATCTCCGTGGTATCCGTCGACGGCAGCGCGCCTCCCCTAAAAGCCGGGAGCCGGGGGACTGCGGTGTTTAAGAGCCTCACGGAGCTCGAGCGCCTTCCGTTGCCGGCGCCCATTAAAACGTACTTGGAAAGCCTCAAGTAGACAAATCCCTCGAAGCCGTCGAGTCCGTCGCAAAAAGGCTTTTCTCCTTTACGCCTTCTTTTCGATCGTAGGCTTTTCGAGAAACCCCTTGCGGGCAAGCTGCCGGTGGCGGACCACCGTGAGCATCGTCGAGCGAAAGCGGCGCGCCAATCGTTCGGCGACGTAGACGCTGCGGTGCTGTCCGCCCGTGCAGCCGATGGCAATCGTGAGGTAGTGGCGGTTCTGCGCCTCGTACGACGGAATCCAGCGCGAGAGAAAGTGCGCGATGTCATCGATCATCTGCTGCGCGGTCTCGGACTTGTCGAGAAAGTCGATCACGGGCTGATCGAGCCCCGTGTAGTCGCGCAGCGCTCGGTCGTAGTAGGGGTTGGGAAGGTTGCGGACGTCAAAGACGAGATCGGCCACGACCGGGATGCCGCGCTTGAAGGCAAAGCTCTCGAAGGCAAGCATCATGTTTGAGGCATCAATCTCGGCAAACTCCTGCACGGCGTTGCGCAGCGTGTTGGGGAGCATGCGCGTGGTGTCGATCACGAACGCAAACTGCGTGACGGGCTCGAGAATCTCGCGCTCGTGCTCGATGGCTTCCGAGAGCGACAGCGTGCTGCCGTTGACGATCGTGAGCGGATGCCGGCGGCGGGTCTCGGAAAAGCGCTGCACGAGCTCGGTCGTGGAGGCGGTGAGAAAGAGAATGCGCACGTCAAAGCCAGCCTCCTTGAGCTTGCGCAGTTCAAGTTGCGCGGCCGAGAGGTTGAGCTGGCTGCGGGCGTCAACCGAGATGGCGATCTTTGTGTGGCCGTGTTCGGACAGATCGTGCACGACGACGGCAAGAAAGTCCGACGGAAGATTGTCGATGCAGTAGTAGCCGCTGTCTTCCAACTGACGGATGGCAATCGACTTGCCGGAGCCGGACAATCCCGTGACGATGATGACCCGTCCGGCCGACGGGGTGCTCAAGACGATGGACAAGGCGCTTCTCCCGACAAAAGCTATGGCGTTTTTCGAGGGTAAAAAACGCTTCTTTTCAAGAATCTTCTTCCTTAGGAAACGTGCTGCGGGGCCGCCCGATGATTGCGCCTCTTGCGGGCGGAGGCGGCGCGCAACGTTTTGGATTGTCGCATGCTTGGCGGCAAATGGGAGGTCAAAGGCGGGCGACGAAGGCTTTTTCAGCCGCTTTTCAGCCTTTCGGCCGAGGCCTCGATACCATCAAAAGGGGACGGGGAGGGTACTTTGGAGGGGCTTTGGCCGTGCTTCAGAGACACCGCAGGGCGGCATTGCTGGGAGGCACTGAAGGGGTGCGGCAGAGGGGTGCTTGGCGGGAGGCGTCCGATTGATCGCCTCCTGTCCAATCTGTACGATCAGCTGCCTGATCAATTGCCCGCGGCAGGCGTCGCATTGCCGTCGGAATTGCTCTGCTCTGCGTCCTCGTCATCCTCGCGCGGGTAGTCCTCTTCGGAGGCCGCACCCTCGCCCTGCGGCGTCCAGCTTCCGACGAATTCGCAGAACTCGCGCGGCGTGGGCAGGGAAAGGAGCTTTTGCTTGGTCTCGAAGTTTTTCAAAAGCTCTGCGATCTCGCTTAAAACCACAAGGTATTTCTCGGGGTCGCCCTCGGGGATGAGAACCGAGAAAAAGAGCCGCGCCCGGCGGTTGTCGGGGGTGTCGAAGGCAATGGACTCCTTCGTGCGCAGCACGGCGATCACGAGCTCGTCGAGCCCCTTGACGCGGCCGTGGGGAATCGCCACGCCCCCTCCGAGACAGGTGCTGCCGAGACGTTCACGGGCGTTGAGGGCGTCGAAGGCGGCCTGATGGCTCACCCCCGCGCAGTGTTCAACGATGCGGGCGATCTCTTCGAAGGCTCGTTTGCGGCTGGTGATGTCGCTGTCGAGTTCGACGCTGTCCAGAGTCAGTAGCGGAGCAATGTGGTTCATTCTCAAAAAGGCCGCGGGGTGCGCGGCGCCTTGCGGTTGAGGGCTTGCGCGGCCGAGTCCTTGGGACCGGCAGGAAAGCCTGGAGCAAAGCGCGCCGCATGTCGACGGCGAAAGTTCAGGGGCGGTCTGCGCCGGGGCGCAGATCGTGCGCACGATAGCACAATCGGATGGCTAGGAGAGAATGGAAGGGTGCGCCGGCCGTCCGTGCACGCGTGCCGGCGTACTCGTGTCTTTCTAGCGCGGATTCTTTCTAAGGCTTCGCGGGGCGATGTGCTCAAGCTCGCGGTATTTGGCGATGGTGCGGCGGGCGACCTGCACGCCGCCCGCGGCAAGCGCCTCGGCGATGGCTGCGTCCGACAAGGGCTTGGCGGGGTCTTCGGCCGCCACGAGCTCGCGGATGCGGCGCCGGATGGCGGCCGCGCTCACCGCGTCGCCCGTCTGCGAGGTGTAGCCCGTGCCGAAGAAGTACTTGAGCTCAAACGTACCCAGAGGCGTCTGCATGTATTTGCCGGCCGTGGCGCGGCTTACGGTCGACTCCGACATGCCGAGCGCGGCGGCGACGTCCTTGAGCTGCAGCGGCCGCAGGGCGGCGGGGCCTTGTTGAAAGAAGCTCTTTTGCAGCTCGACGATCTTCTGCGCGACGGCCGTGATGGTCGAAAAGCGGAATTCAAGGGCGTGCACGAAGTTGCGCGCGTCGCCCGCCATCTTGTTCCAGGCGGTTTTCTCTTCGCGCGAGAGCTTGGCGCGGGTGAGAAGCTCAAAGTTTTCAAAGTCAAACCGCAGCCGCGGCACGATGGCGGTATTAAGCCTTGCCACCCAGCGGTACCCCGAGGCGTTGCCCTCGGCATCGTCGGCTGCCGCAACGGGCATTTTCGTCACGAGAATTTCCGGCACGACGAAGGCCGTGTCGCTCACGTCGGCAAAGGCCGAGGCCGGATGGGGGTTGAGGCCCGCAATGAGATCAAAGGCCTGCTGCGCTTCTTCCGGGCTGCACGAAAGCGTGCGTGCGGCGGCCTTGAAGTCGTGCCGCATGAGCTCGGCAGGGCATTGCGTCAGAAGCGCCTGGGCAAGCGCAAGAGCGGCCTGCTCGCGCTGACCTTGGGCGTCGCCAGCTGCCTCCTCTTCGCGGCGCTTGAGCTGCAAAAGGAGCGCATCGGTGGCGCTGCGCGCGCCGACGCCTGCCGGGTCAAAGCTTTGCAAAAGGGTTACGGCCGCCTGCAGTTCCTTGGGCGTGGCGGGCACGGGGCACCCCGAAAAAATCTCCTCGATGGGGTCGCTTAAAAAACCCTCGTCGTCGAGGTTGCCGATCAGCCACCCGGTGAGAAGCCGGACGGTTTCCGAGGTTCGCGAGCAGGAAAGCTGCTCCATCAGGTGGTCGGTGAGCGTGCGCACTAGCGTCAGCCGCGCATAGGGGTCGTACTCCTCGTCGCCCGAGGCGCTCTCGGCGGTCTTTTTCCACGTGAGCACCGCGGGGTCCTTGCTGCGCTCGAAATTTGAGTCCATACCTGCGGCAGCGTCAAAGGCCGAGCCCGCGGCTTCGCGCACCGGGTTGATGGCCGCTTCTAGCGCATCGGCTTCGGGCCTTTCATAGGCGCGGGGAAGCGCCTCGGCCTCGTTTTCAAAGCCTTCGCCGTCGGGGGCGTCATCACCGCGCCGCGCGCGGGCGCTTTCGATCGGGGCGGCTTGTGCGTCGCCCTGCAAATCGGGCGAATCGGATGCGTCGGGCGCGTCCTGCGTCTCCGCCTCAAGCAGAGGGTTGGCCGCGAGCACCTCGTCCACCGTGCTTTGCAGCTCGGGCGCCGTGAGCTGCAGCAATTCGACCGACTGGCGCTGCACGAGCGTCAAGGTCGTGCGCTGCGACTGACGCTGGCTGAGGCGAAGGTGGGAGGCGATCGGAGTCATGGCGCTACATGCGGAAGTTTTCGCCGAGGTAGATGCGGCGCACCTTTTCGTTGGTGACGATTTCCTCGGGGGCGCCGTTGGCGAGCACCTCGCCCTCGTTGATGATGTAGGCGTGGTCGCAGATGCCGAGCGTCTCGCGCACGTTGTGGTCCGTGATCAGCACGCCGATGCCGCGGTCCTTGAGAAAGCGCACGATGCGCTGGATTTCGATGACGGCAATCGGGTCGACGCCCGCAAAGGGCTCATCGAGCAGAATAAAGCTCGGATCGGCCGCAAGCGATCGCGCGATCTCGGTGCGGCGCCGTTCGCCGCCCGAAAGCGACATTGCCATGTTGGTGCGGATGTGCGTGATCTGAAGCTCTTCAAGAAGCTGGTTGAGGCGCTCCTCGACCACGCTCTTAGAAAGCTTTCGTCCGTTTTCGTCGACCTGAAGCTCCAGAATGGCGCGGATGTTGTCTTCAACCGAGAGCTTGCGAAAGACGCTGGCCTCCTGCGGCAGATAGCTGATGCCCAGGCGTGCGCGCTTATAAATCGGCAGATGCGTGATCGGCTTTTCGTCAAGAAGAATCTCGCCGCCGTTGGGCGGCACCAGTCCCACGATCATGTAGAAGGTGGTGGTCTTGCCCGCACCGTTGGGGCCGAGCAGTCCCACGACCTCTCCGGAGCGGACGGCCACCGACACGTCGCGCACGACCTTGCGGGAGCCGTAGCGCTTCATGAGACGGGTGGCTTCGAGCGTATGAATGGTGATGTCGGACACGGTTGATCGGTTCCTTGGAGTGTTCTGAAGGGCAAGAGGTGATAAATCTCGGCGCAGTGTCGGCGTGCGTGGACCCGCTAAAAGAATCGGGACTCAACGCGCCGCACGCATCAGGGCGCAAGGCGCGTCGTGCCCGACAAGGGAGCCGTTGCGCCCGTCTTCGGGGCCTGGGCCTCCTTGCTAGAGGCGTTCTTCGGGCGCGGGGCGAGCACGGTCGAGACGCGGCTGCGCTTGCCCTCGACCACCTTGCCTTCGACGTAGGAGCGCGCGGTGCGCAGGTTGTAGATGATCTTGTCGCCTTCGGTCGAGTCCTTCACAAGGCCGTTTTCGCTGCGTGCAAGCTTGGCAACGTCGATCAGGGTGATGATGTCCTTTTGCTCCTCGTAGACCGCCTCGAGGGAGCTTGCGTGCACCCATTCATCGACGCCCTTGGTCTTGGGATCGCGGCGCTCCTTCATGCGCACGGGATTGCCCCAGACGGTGAGCGTGCGGTAGCCCTCGGGCGAGATCACGAGCTGCAGCTTGTCGCCCAGAATCTCCATCGTGCCCTGATGCACCTCGACGTTGCCGGTGTAGATGGCAACCTGCTTGAGCTCATCGCCGTCGAAGTGGTTGGCGGTGATTTCAATGGGCTTGTCGCGGTCGGCGGACTCGGCCTGCGCAAGCGGAGCCGCCAGAAGCGAGCAGGCGGCGGCCAGTCCGAGGATGAGTTGAGGGGTGTGCATGACGAAAGGCTCTTCTAGGCTCTTTAGTTGCTGCGCCGGGGCGCAAAGATCGATTTTACGTTGGTGTGAATATTCACTGTTCTGTCCACATTGTCAAGCGTGATGCCGATGCCCGTGGTGATGTCGGCGCCGTGCTCGAGCACGACCGGGGCGCTCGTCTCAAGCCTGCTTGTGTCGGGGTAGACCGTGGCAAAGGGCGTGGTAAAGCGCATCGGAGCATTGTTGATGTCGCCCGCGCGCGTAACGAGCACATTGCCGTTGAAGGTGAAGGTCTCGCCCCCGTCCATGCTCTGGCCGCTGTCGGCGGTGGCGCGCACCTGGGGCTTGTCGGCCGAAAGCGTCACCATGCGCGGCTTGATGCTTGACATGCGGCCGTCGGTGTAGTGCTCGGCGTACTCAGCAAAAAGCCGGCGGTCGGCGCTGCCGTCGTCCTTGAATTCAGTGACCGAGATGTTGTGCGCGATGAAGTCGGGCGCGTCGCGGTCGATGAAGGCCTGGTTGGCCTCGATCTCGGTGCGGATGGAGTAGTAGTAGGAGCTTGCCACCAGCACGAGCAGGACGCCTGCGCCCACGCCCGCGGTGATGCGATCCCGCAGATAGACTTTCATGACCTGCCGCTATCCCTTGATGTTGCCCTTCACGTAGCGCTCCTCGACCAGGGCCTCCCACCGGTCCTGCGCGCGCAGCACGAGCTCGGCCAGGCTTCTCACGGCGCCGTTGCCGCCCGCCTTGGGCGAAACCCAGTCGACGATGTCGCGAATGCAGGGCTCGGCGTCGGCGGGCGCCGTCGCAAGCCCCGCGAGCTTTAAAACCGGGAGGTCGGGCACGTCGTCGCCCATGTAGGCGCACTCCTGCGCCGTGCAGCCGTGCGCGGCAAGAAGCTCCTTGAAGCTCTCGGTCTTGAACTGCCGCCCCTGCGCAACGGACGTGATGCCGAGCTCCCGGGCGCGGGCGGCGGTCTGCGCCGAGACGCGGCCCGTGAGGATCGCCACCGGGATGCCCGCGGCCTGCAGCATCTTGATGCCGAGGCCGTCGCGGGTGTTGAAGCGCTTGACGGCTTCGCCTTCGGGGCCAGTCCAGATCGAGCCGTCGGTGAGCACGCCGTCGACGTCGAGCACCACGAGCCGCACCTGACGGGCGGCGGCAAGGACGTCGGGGCTGATGTTTTGTAGTGGCGTAGTGGCGGTCATGGCGATTGTGCGACGCGTCCTGAAAGGGTGTTTTTCGAGAAAAAGGGTTCGAAGGTTAGATCACCTTGGAGCTCATCAGGTCGTGGATGTGCAGCGCGCCCACAAGGCGCCCGTCGGCGTCGACCACGAGAAGCTGGTTGATGAGGCGCTCGTCGAGGATTTTTGCGGCCGACGCGGCCATCGCCTCGGGGGCGATGGTGGCGGGGGTCTTCGTCATCACCTCGGCGATCTTGATGTTGCGGATGTCGCCGCGGGCTTCGATCAAGCGCCGCAGGTCGCCTTCGGTGAAGATCCCGGTGAGGCGTCCGTCGTCGTCGACCACGGCCGTCATGCCGATGTGCTTTTTGGTGATCTCGCGCACCGCGTCGAGCACGGTGACGTCGGCACGAACCGAGGGCACGGCCTCGCCCGTGCGCATGACGTCGCTCACATGCGTCAAAAGCCTGCGCCCGAGCGCGCCGCCCGGATGCGAGCGCGCAAAGTCTTCCTTCGTAAAGCCCTTGGCGTGCATGCAGGCAACTGCAAGCGCGTCGCCCATGGCAAGCGTTGCGGTGGTCGAGGAGGTGGGCGCGAGATTCAGCGGACACGCCTCGAAGTCGACGTGCACGTTGAGATTGACGTCGGCATTTTTGGCCAGAGCGCTTTCCGGGTTGCCGGTAATCGAGATGAGCGAGGCCCCCTCGCGCTTGATGACCGGAACGATGGTGAGAAGCTCGGCCGTGGAGCCCGAATAGGAGATGCCGATCACGACGTCTTCGCTCGTGATCATGCCGAGGTCGCCGTGGGCGGCTTCGGCTGCGTGCACGAAGAAGGCGGGCGTGCCGGTGGAGGCGAGGGTGGCGGCGATCTTGCGGCCGATGTGGCCGGACTTGCCGATGCCGCTCACGACCACGCGGCCGCGGCAGTTCAAAAGAAGTTCAACGGCGCGCGCAAAGCGCTCGCTGTCGAGCTCGCCGGCCAACTTGGCCACGGCCTGCGACTCGTGCAGCAGCACCTCGCGGCCAAGTTCAACGGCGCCTTCGGCGTCAAGGGTGTAGGTCATGGGTCTGATAGTAGAAAATGCCTAACTTGCGATTGTAAATGAGCTGGTGCGCACAGGGCGCGAAAAATGCCTTTTCGCCCGTCGGGCAAGATGTATCAGATCGTGAGGGCTCTTTTTTTCTTTTCCCCCTGTCGTGCATCAGAAACCTCCCGAACAAGGATGGATTTAAGGATGGGTTAAGCCTTCGGCGCCTAACATGAAGACAAAATCCGACAACGTCCCCCGGCGTCTTTCGACGTCGCCGATGTCCCTTCATGGAGGTATTCCTATGAGACGACAGCTCCTGGCTGCGGCGCTTGCCGCGTCGATGGTGTTTCCCCTGGCTGCGTTTGCCGTGGGCGGCCCTTCGGGGCCCAAGGTGGAGCACCCGGTTCCCGGAAAAATCGGCGAGGTCGTTGTCAATCCTTACAAGATTGCGCCGCTCACGGCCATCATCCGCAACGGCGGCTACGTTTTAAAGGACGCCTCGGTGCGCATCGTGCCCAAGCCGGGCGGAGTCGAGATCGCCTACAAGGTGGCCGACAACAAGCTTCTTACCTACGGGGGCATTCCGATCTTCGGCCTTTATCCCGACTACTACAACACGGTCGAAGTCTCCTACACCCGCATCTGGGGCTCCAAGAGCGAGCGCGTGGAAAACGAGGTCTATCGCTTTCACGCCCCGGCGCTTTTCGGTCATCCCTCGGGGTTGGCCAACAAGACGGCCTTTTTTGATGTGAAGGTCAAGAGGATCGACCCCGAATTCAAGGACCGGCTCTACCTCATCAACAACCTGCAGCGCCATCCCACCGGGGCCTTGAAGACCTGGAACAGCCCCACGGGCGGCGCGCTTGAATGGGACCGGGCCACGCGCAACGTCATCATTGATACCGCAGGCGACGTGCGCTGGTACCTCTACAACGACGCGCTGCAGGACTTCTCGAACATGTACCGCGGCGGCGTCATGATGGGCTTCAAGCAGAACCCTGACGGCGCCCTTTCCTGGGGCTTCGGGCAGACGCTTGTGAAGTACGACATCATGGGGCGGCAGATTTTTGACCGAAGGCTCCCTGACAACTACATCGACTTCTCGCATTCGCTTGACGTCTCGCCCAACGGCCACTTCTTTGCCCGCGTGGCTAGCGCCAACTACAAGCGCCCCGACGGCAAGAACGTGCGCACCGTGCGCGACGACATCGCTGAGATCGATCAAAACGGCGAGGTTGTCGACGAGTGGCGCCTCTTTGAAATTCTTGATCCCTACCGCAGCGTCAACATCAAGGCGCTCGACCAAGGGGCGGTGTGCCTCAATATCGACCCCTCAAAGGCGGGCCAGACGCTCTCAAGCGAAGAGCTTGCGGCCATGGACACCAACAACGTCTGGGGCGACGTTCCGGGCGTGGGTGCCGGACGCAACTGGGCGCACGTCAACTCGGTCGACCACGACCCGAGCGACGATTCGATCATCATCAGCTCCCGCCATCAGTCGGCGATCGTCAAGATCGGCCGCGACAAGAAGGTGAAGTGGATCCTGGGCTCGCCCGAGGGCTGGCGCAAGGGGTGGGTCGAGAAGGTGCTCACGCCCGTTGATGCCTCGGGACGGCCTTTGAAGTGCAAGGCCAGCCGCTGTGAGGGCGACTTCGACTGGACCTGGACGCAGCACACGGCCTTTCGCATCGACGCCAAGAGCGACGAGCGGTTTCTGTACCTCTCGGTCTTTGACAACGGCGACAGCCGCGGCATGGAGCAGCCCGTCTTTGCCGAGGACAAGTACAGCCGTGCGGTGATCTACCGGATCGACCAGAAGAACATGACCGTCGAGCAGCTCTGGGAGTACGGCAAGGAGCGCGGCAACGCCTGGTACTCGGCCGTGACGTCGCTTACCGAATACCAGCCCGACAAGGACTCGGTCTTCGTCTACTCGGCCACGGCCGGTGCGGCGATCAACGCCGAGGCCAAGCGCGTCGGGCCCCCTAGCCCCTACCTTGATGAATTCAAGTGGGGCGCGCATGAGCCCTCAGTGGAGATTCAGGTGATCGACTGCCAGGGCTATCAGGCGATGCCCTTCGTGCTTGACAAGGCGATGGATCCCGCGGGCTACCGGGCTGCGGAAAAGGCCAAGGTCTCGGGCGCGCGCAAGTAAGAAGGAGGCTGATGTGATGAAAACCCGTCAATACAGTGCCTCGTTTAACCGGCGCGTCCTCATCAAGGCCGCGGTCGGGGCGCTTGCCGTTGGGGCGCTTGCGGGCGTCTCGACAATGGCGTTTGCAGAGGACGATGCCTTCGTACCCGAGCCGGGCGTGCAGTACGTAAAACTCGATAAACCGATTGCCGCCTGGAAAGGGAAGTTGGTGAAGGTCTTTAGCTACGACTGCCGCTTCTGCTACCGCTACGACGTGAGCGTCGACCCGCGCGTCATCCCGCCGGTTTTGGCCGAAACGGGGCTCACCTTTTACCCCGTGCATCTTGAGACCAAGGGCGAATTCGGAAGGACCGCAAGCGAATTCTTCGCGATGAGCATGCTGCGCGATCAGAAGGCCGGGCGCTCGATGATGGACAAGGACGCGCTTTTCAACAAGGTCAAGACTGCGCTATTTCTTGCCTATCACCGCGAGGAGGAACGCTGGCCCGCAGGCGAGTCGGCCTTCATCGCCACGATGGCAAAAGCAAGCGGCATCAGCGCCGAGGAGTTTGCCCGCGAGCGCCGCACGAAGGCCGTGCAGCAGTTGAGCGATGCCTGGAAGGTGTCCTATGATGTGGCCAAAATCCAAGGCATTCCGGCCTTCGTCATCAACGGCAGGTACCTCGTGCTCAACAAGAGCTTGAGAAACGCCGAGTCGTTGAAGCGCCTGATGGTTGCGCTTGCCCGCATGCCTTGATGGTTTGCCTCGTTTTGGCTTTTTGACTTGCAAAGAAGGGAAAGGACTCCAAACTCATGACTGAGCTTGATTCGGTGCGCATCGACAAATGGCTCTGGGCGGCGCGGTTTTTCAAGACCCGGTCGCTTGCGCAGGACGCGATCGAACTCGGCCGCGTGCGCGTGCGCGGCGAGCGCATCAAGCCCTCGCGCGAGGTGCGCGTGGGCGAGCTTCTTGAAATCACCCGCGGCGAGGAGCACTTCGAGGTGTACGTCGAGGCGCTCTCGCAGGTGCGCGGCCCCGCGCGCGAGGCCGCTCGCCTTTATCGCGAGACCGACGAGTCGCAAGTGCTGCGCGAGCGCGCGGCCGCCATCCGGCGCCTGGCGATGGAGCCCGCAAGCACCATCACCCACGGACGCCCCACCAAGCGCAACGCCCGCAAGTTGCGCGAATTTCAGAATTCGTTCTGACTGCAGAACGAAATCAAGGACAAAAAGGCCCCGGGAAGACGCCGCTTTAACAAACGGTTTCTTCCCGGGGCCTTTGTTTCTCTCGCTCTTTGACGAGCGAAGGATGTTTTCGCTTTAGACGTTGAAGAGGAAGTTCATCACGTCGCCGTCGGCCACGACGTAGTCCTTGCCTTCAGCGCGCATGCGGCCAGCCTCCTGCGCGCCCTTTTCGCCGTTGTGGGCGACGTAGTCGTCGTAGGAGATCGTCTGCGCGCGGATGAAGCCGCGCTCGAAGTCCGAGTGAATGACGCCTGCGGCCTGCGGAGCCGTGTCGCCCTTGTGAATCGTCCAAGCGCGCACTTCCTTGGGACCGGCGGTGAAGTAGGTCTGCAGCCCCAGGAGGTCGTAGCCCGCGCGGATCACGCGGTTTAAGCCCGGCTCGGTCATGCCCATGTCCTCGAGGAACATCTTCTTGTCCTCGTCGTCGAGGTCGGCGATGTCGGCCTCGGTCTTGGCGCAGACGGCGACGACCGGAGCGTTTTCGGCCGCGGCAAACTTCTTGACGGCGTCAAGAAGGGGATTGTTTTCAAAGCCGTGATCGTCGACGTTGGCCACGTACATCACGGGCTTCAGGGTGAGGAGGAACAACGGGTGCAGCACCGCGAGCTCTTCCTTGGTGAGGTTGGCCGCGCGGGCGGGCTTGGCGTCGTTTAAAAGCGGCTGGATCTTTTCGAGGGCGAGCACGAGCTTGAGGGCTTCCTTGTCGCCGCCCTGGCGTGCCTGCTTGCTGTAGCGGGCAAGCGCCTTCTCGACGGAGGCGAGGTCGGCCAAGGCGAGCTCGGTGTTGATCACCGCAATGTCTTCGAGCGGGTCGATGTGGCCCGCGACGTGCACGACGTTGTCGTCCTTGAAGCAGCGCACGATGTGCGCGATGGCGTCGCACTCGCGGATGTTGGCAAGAAACTGGTTGCCGAGACCTTCGCCCTTGCTTGCGCCGGCCACAAGGCCCGCGATGTCGACGAATTCAACCGTGGCGGGCACGATGCGCGCCGGGTTGACGATCTCCGCCAGCTTCTGCAGGCGGGGGTCGGGCACTTCGACGATGCCCACGTTGGGCTCGATCGTGCAGAACGGATAGTTTTCGGCTGCGATGCCGGCCTTGGTCAGAGCGTTAAAAATCGTGGACTTGCCGACGTTGGGCAGGCCGACGATGCCGCATTTCAATCCCATGCTGTTGTTCTCAATCTAACGTGTTGATCCGCAGGGCACGTGAAAAAAGGCGTCCGACGACTCCTTTGCCCTGATGCAAAATCTTTGCCGCTATTGTAGGCGGGCGGGCGCGACTTCGCCCCCGAAAAGCCGTGGGAAGGATCGCGCCCTGTTTTGGGTCGGGGCCTTACGCCTCGCCCTGGGAGGCCTTCATCGCGTCAAGGAGCGCGAGCGCCTCGTCGATCTGCGTCTCGTCAAAGACCTTGACGCCGTGGCTTGCGAGAAGCTCGGCCGTGACGCCGCGGCCTTCCTTGAGCTTGCCCGAGAAGGTGCCGTCGTAGACCTCGCGCGAGCCGCACGAGGGGCTCTTGGCTTTCAAAATCGCCACGCGGATGTTGTGCTTTTCGACGAGCGCAAGGGCGGCCTTGGCGCCCGCGACGTACTGCGCGGTGACGTCGGCCTTTTCGGTGTTGATCACGCGCGCATTGCCCGAGAGCACGTCGGCTGCGCTTTTGCCCGGTTCGATTTCGGCGGCAGGACGCGGCACGTCCAGACCACCGGCGCATTCCGGGCAGATCACGGCCACCTGGCCGTGGTTGAGCATGAGGTGCAGGCGCGGCGTGACGACGCTGCGGCCGTTTTTCGCATCCCACCGGCAGCACTGGCCGATGAGGCACGAGCTCATGAGAAGTTCAATCGCCATGGTTGTTGTCCTAATTGAAACGGTCCCGTCGCAAGCGTCCCGTGCCGCCTCTGTTTCGAGGCTTGTTTTGGGGCCGGTCGTTTGGACGGGCAATGAAAAAGAAAAGGGATCAGGCCTGAGTCTGTGCGTCTGCCTTGGAGTCTTTCTTGGAGCCTTCCTCGGCCGCGGCTGCAGGCTTGGGGTTGGCGAACTTGAGCATCGCGCGGTGCACGCGCTCGAAGTTGCCGCTTGCAAAGCCCTCGACCCACTTGAGCGCGGCCGTGAGGCATTCGTCGATTGCCGCCTGATGCTCGGGGCTTGGGGTGCCGAGCACCCAGTCGTAGACCTGCTGCTGCGGGCAGTACTGGCGCGGATGGCCGATGCCCACGCGAAGGCGCCAGAAGTTGGGGGTGGAGAGCTTGGCGGTAATGTCTTTGAGGCCATTGTGGCCGGCGTTGCCGCCGCCGAGCTTCAAGCGCATCGTGCCCGGATGGAGGTCCAGCTCATCGTGCACGACGAGGATTTCCTCGGGCTTGATCTTGTAGTAGCTCGCTACGGCCTGAACTGCCGAGCCCGAGAGGTTCATGAAGGTGGTGGGCTTTAAAAGCCGCACGTCGCCCGCCTTGGTGCTGATGCGGGCGGTTTCGCCGAAGAACTTCGCCTCGGGCAGAAACCGTGCGCCGTACTGTTCGGCGACCCGGTCAAGGTACTGAAACCCCATGTTGTGGCGCGTCGTGCGGTACTGGTCGCCCGGGTTGCCGAGCCCCACGATGAGAAGAATCGGAGCGGTGTTGTTTGCCATGACGGTGTGTACTTCTTCTGTGTTGCTCTTGGGATTGCTCCCGATCAAGGGAGCAATCAGGGGAGCGTCTTTTTTGCGTCAAAGGGAATTACTGATCGCTGTCCTTGTCGTCGAACGCGTCAAAGCGCTCCTCAAAGCGCGAGCGCCGCGGCGCGCGGCGGTTGGCAAAGCGGGCATTGCCTCGGCCCTCGCGGCCTTCACCACGACGCCCCGATCGCTTGTCGCGGTCGTGATAGTCCGCTTCGCGCCAGGCGTCGGGATCCTGCTGCGCGCTTAGATCGTCGTCTTCAAAGCTCTCGTCGTCAAAGGCGTCCGTCGAGTCGCCATCGGCGTTGTTGTCGGCAGCGGCGTTGTCAGCCGCGCCGCGCTGGCGCGAGCCGCGGTTGGCCTCGCGATCCAAGCGTACGTTCACCGAGCGGCCCTTGATCGTGGTGCCGCGCAGGGCGTCGATCACGTCGTGGGCGACGTCGCTAGCCACTTCAACGAGCGTGAAGTGTTCGGCGATATCGATCGCGCCGATGCGGCGCGCCGGGATGTCGGCTTCGTTGGCGATGGCGCCCACGATGTCGCCCGGGCGGATGCCGAGGCTGCGGCCGGCGCCGATAAAGAGACGCGTCATGCCGGGCTCGGGCGGACGGCGCACGCGCTCGCCGCGCTGCGTGCCAAAGCGCCCTTCGCGCGGGGCACGGTCGCCCCTGGCCTCGTCGCGCGAGGCGCCGCGGCGGCGGTCAAAACCCGTTGCCGCAGGCGGAATTTCATCTTCGTCGGCCGCGCCGCCCGAGAACTTGTCCACGAGCGCGATCGCGGCGGCCGCGACGTCAAAGGGATCGAATTCTTCGCAAAGCTGCTCGACCACGACGCGAAAGCGCTCGTAGTCCTCGCCCGAGAGCTCCTCGGCCACGGCCGCGCGCGTGAGCTCAAGACGCTTGGCGCGCACGTCGGTAATCGAGGGTACGCTCTTGATTTCAACCTTGGCGCGGGTAAGGCGCTCGACGGCGCGCAGACGCCCGTACTCGCGCGGCTCCATCACCGTGATGGCCTTGCCGGTGCGGCCCGCGCGCCCCGTGCGGCCGATGCGGTGCACGTAGGTTTCAAGCGAGGCGGGAAGACCGAAGTTGATCACGTGCGAGACGTTTTCAAGGTCGATGCCGCGGGCGGCGACGTCGGTGGCGACGATGAGCTCAAGCTGCCCGGCGCGGGCGCGGCGCATGACGCGGTCGCGGCTTGCCTGATCAAGGCCGCCATGGAGTGCTTCCACCGTAAAGCCGCGGCTTCTGAGCGCTTCGGTGATCTCGTCGACTTCGATGCGGGTGCGGGCAAAGCAGATCGCAAGCTCCGGGGACTCCACGTCGAGGATGCGGCCCAGGGCCGCGAGCCGATAGGGGCGGCCCACGACGTAGGCCGTCTGCGGAATTTTCGGCGCCTCGCCCTGCGTGGCGCTGCGGGCGATCACGATGTGCTCGGGATCCTTCAGGTGCGCCTCGGCAATGCTCTGGATGCGCGTCGGAAGCGTGGCCGAAAAAAGCGCCGTCTGATGCTCTTCGGGAAGTTCAGCGAGAATCGCCTCAAGCTCGTCGGCAAAGCCCATGTCGAGCATTTCATCGGCCTCGTCGAGCACGAGCGCCTTGATGCCCGAGAGATTGAGCGTGCCGCGGCGAAGATGGTCAAGGGCGCGGCCGGGCGTGGCAACCACGACGTGCACGCCGCGCTTTAAAAGGCGGATCTGGCGGCCGTATTCCTGGCCGCCGTAAATCGGCGCAACCTCGATGCCGACGTCCTTGCCAAAGCCGAGAAAACTTTCGCAGACCTGCAGGCACAGCTCGCGCGTGGGCGTGAGTACGAGCACGCAGGGAACGCCCGCGGCGTGGCCCGCGACGTAGCGCTCCACAAGCGGCAGCCCGAAGGCGGCGGTCTTGCCCGTGCCGGTGGCGGCCTGTCCGAGAACGTCGCGGCCGGCGAGCAGCACCGGAATGGCGGCCTTCTGGATCGGGGTGGGCTCTTCGTAGCCCAGATCGGCAAGAGCCTTAACAATCGGGGCCGAGAGCCCCAGGTCAGCAAAAGCGTTGGTCATGTGTGCGTGAGTGCCGCGTGCGCAGGATGTTTGGTGTGCGCGCGAGCCTCAAAAATTGGGTGGACAAAACATGCGAAAAGGCCCGCCTGGTGCCGCACGGTTTTCTTGAAGCCAAGAAAACCGGCCGCGCCCGAAGCGAGCCTTGCCGCAGGTGCGCACAAGAGCAAAGAGTCTTGTGCGCATGCGAGTGTGCAACCGTCCTTGATTAGGAGGCGGGAGCAGCCGGCGTGGCGGCGGCGGGAGCTGCAGCCGCAGCCGCGGTGTCGGCAGCGGCAGGAGCAGCCGTGTCGTCGGTAATCGTGGTCACCGTCGCCACGGTCATTTCGGGCTGAACGGCGGTCACGTTCTCGGGCAGCTTCAGGTCGGCAACGCGCAGCGTGCTCTGGCTGGTCATGCCGGAGAGATCGACGTCGATGAACTCGGGCAGATCCTTGGGCAGGCAGGAGACTTCGATGGTGGAGACCAGACGGCTCACGAAGCCCTTGTCGATCTTGACGGCGGGGCTGTTTTCGTCGCCGAAGAAGTGCAGCGGCACGCGCATCGTCACGTTGGCGTTGGCGTCAATGCGCTGGAAGTCGACGTGCAGCACCTGGGTCTTGTAGGGGTGCATCTGGAAAGCACGCAGCACGACGAGTTCGTCCTTGCCGTCCAGTTCCATGGTGAGGATCGAGGAGTGGAACTTTTCCTTCTGCAGATCGTAGTAAAGCTCGTTGTGATCAACCTCGATCGGGGTGGCGGCAACGTTCATGCCGTAAACGATGCCGGGAACCTTGGCCTCACGGCGCAGGCGGCGGCTCGCACTCGTACCTTGCGTCTTGCGGGTAGCGGCGACGAATTTCATGGGTGAAATCTCCAAAATGAAAACAAAAAAGTGCCCGCGGCCGCGACCAGCCGCCGGGCAGTTTCACAAAGTGAATGAAAACGGCAAGTTTACTCGTTGAAGAGCTCGCTCACCGAATCTTCGCGCGCGATGCGCGAAATCGTTTCGCCCACCAAAGGCGCGCAGCTGAGCTGGCGGATCTTCGGGCAGGCCTGTGCTTCGGGACGCAGCGGAATGGTGTCGGTCACGACCACTTCGTCCAAAGCGGAATTCTTGATGCGCTCGATGGCGTTTCCGGAGAAGACCGGGTGCGCCGCGTAGGCGAGCACGCGGGTGGCGCCGCGCTCCTTGAGGGCGCCGGCGGCGTTGCACAGCGTCCCGGCCGTGTCGACGATGTCGTCGGTGATCACGCAGGTGCGGCCGCGGACTTCGCCGATGATGTTCATGATTTCGGCGACGTTGGCGCGCGGACGGCGCTTGTCGATGATGGCGAGGTCAACGCCGAGCTCCTTGGCCATGGCGCGGGCGCGCACGACGCCGCCCACGTCGGGGGAGACCACCATCAGGTCGGGGTACTGGTGCGCGAGCAGGTCGTTGAGCAGCACCGGGGTCGAGTAGATGTTGTCGACCGGGACGTCGAAGAAGCCCTGGATCTGGTCGGCATGCAGATCCATCGTCAGCACGCGGTCGATGCCCACGCTCTGGAGCATGTTGGCGACGACCTTGGCCGAAATGGCCACGCGGGCCGAACGCGGACGGCGGTCCTGACGGGCGTAGCCGTAGTAGGGCATCACGGCCGTGATGCGGCGCGCGGAAGCGCGGCGCAGCGCATCGGTCATGATCATCAGCTCCATCAGATTGTCGTTCGTGGGAGCGCAGGTGCTCTGCAGCACGAACGCGTCGCAGCCTCGGACGTTCTCGTTGATTTCAACCATCACCTCTCCGTCGGAGAAGCGGTTGACCGTCGCGCGACCGAGCGGAATGTTGAGATACTGCGCCACCGCATGGGCAAGCTTGGGATTGGCGTTGCCTGAGAAGACCTTCAGACTGTCCGAAACCATGATGTGTTCTCTAAGTGCTTTGCCGTCGAGACTGCAAGCTCTGGCGGCGGTGTCAATGACCTGCAGCAGAATGCCCGCCATGAACCGCGCGAGTGCGTTCTGCCGCCCCAACACGAAATAAAAAAAAACAAGCGCAAAAACTGGCCTGCCCTTGCCGGGTAGGCTCGCCTTGGGCTTAATCAATACTGGCAGGGGTGGAAGGATTCGAACCTTCGCATACCGGAATCAAAATCCGGTGCCTTAACCGCTTGGCGACACCCCTGTGACTCGTGAAAACATCCCATTTTATCCGATCCGTGGAAATCCGCCTTAAAAGCGCGTCTCAAGCATCGCCTTGAGCGGATGCGCATGCAGCATTTTTGCCACATAGCCCTGCGTGTGTTCGGGCAGTTTCTTTATAAGCTCTGCGGCGGCCTCGGGCGTTGCGGCCCAGGCAAAGACTGCCGAGCCCGAGCCCGTCATGCGGGCTGCGCCGCCTGCGGCGGAGAGTGCCTCAAGGGCCTCTTCAACGCCCGGATTGATGCGGCGCGCGACGGCTTCAAGGTCGTTGTGACCGGGAAGCGTCGGCCACTGCGCAAACAACGATCGCGCAAGCGCACGGCCCCTGCCGGAATCACCACCGGAATCGGAAAAGTCCGTTATTTTCAATGATTTCGTATCCCTTGTCAAGGCGGGATCGGTGAAGACCGCAGCTGTCGACGTGGGCTCCGAGGGCATTGCGATCGCCCAGCAGGAATCGGGCACCGGCACCTCGATCAGGCGCTCGCCGATGCCCGAGGCAAAGGCGTTGCGCCCGAAGATGAAAAAGGGGACGTCGGCGCCAAGCTGCGCGGCAAGCGCCATAAGCGCATCGTCGTCCATTTCGATGCCCCAGAGGCGGTTGAGTGCAAGAAGCGTCGTTGCCGCGTCGCTCGATCCCCCGCCCATGCCCGCGCCCGCGGGAATTCGCTTCGTGACGCGAATGCGTGCGCCGAGCCTTGTGCCCGAGGTCTGCTGCAGAAGGCGCGCGGCCCGCACGCAGAGGTCGCGCTCGGGGTCGCCGATCACGTCGCCCGTGCGCTCGATGCGGCCGTCGTCAAGAACTTCAATGTCGATCGTGTCGGCAAGGTCAATGAGAATGAAGACGCTCTCCAGAAGATGCATGCCGTCCTCGCGCCGGCCCGTGACGTGCAAAAAGAGATTGAGCTTGGCTGGAGCCGGAAGGTTGGTGAGCCGGGAGACGATGTTCGGCATGGCGTTTCAGAAAAGAAGAATGACCTGCCCGCAGAAAATGGAAAATCAGAAATCGGACGGCGGGGAAGGCCGTCGGGGCGCCTTGAAGTCTAGGGATCGACCGTAAGCGTGAGCGTCACGCCGCTGCCCGCAAGGTTGAGCACGGCAGGCCGCCCGTCGGCCAGGCGCCGCCTGATCTCAATGCGCCAGCCAAGCTGCTCGAAGGCCTCGGCCGAGAGCGTGCGGCTTGCCGTCTCGGGCGCGGGCTTGCCAGCAAGCCAGCTCTTGAGATGCGTCATCGGAAGCGAAAACCCGAAGGCATCAAGCATGAGCGTCTGCGCGTCGGGCGCCGTCACCGGCGGATGGTTTCCCTGCTCGAGCACGGCGCCCGAGGCGGTGACCGTCACGTGCCCGAGCACGCCGTAAAGCGGCGTGAGAAGCTCGAGCTCCTCGCGTCCGGGAGCCTCCGTGTAGCGGTAGCGCCCGCTTGCGCTTTCCGTTTTTCCATTGCGGCTGATGCGCCCGGAAAAGCGCCCGGCCGTGACGCGCTCGCCCGCCGGGGGAAGGCTGCTGCAGCCCGTCAGAAACAGTGCAGGAACCGCGGCAACGAGCGCGGCGTGGCCGGCAAGGGCCGAAGCCGCCCGCAGCAGATTGCGGCGGTTGACGGCGTGCCGGGGGCGGCGAGCGCCGTCGCGCACGGAGCGGTCGGCGTTGACGGCATTGGCGGCATTGAAGGCGCTGACCGTAGGGGCTGTTCCGGCAGCCGCGCGGGAAATCTGGGCAGTCTTGGACATCGTGGGGATGGGTGTTCAGAGAGGTCCGACGAAGTGAATTGCTGCTCTTACCGAATCGACTTCTGCGGGGAAAGCCGTGACTTGAGCTCTTTGGCCCGGGCGTTCTTCGGATCGGCCTTGAGGACTTCATCGAGAACCGCGAGGGCTTCCTTCGTGCGCTGCTGCGCGTGCAGAACCTCGGCCAAATGCACGCCGATCTCCTGATCGCCCGGCTCAATCAGGCGCGCCTGCTTCAACAGCTTTTCGGCTTCGGCAAGCTTTCCCTGCTTGAAGCGCAGCCACCCGAGCGAATCGGTGACGTAGGGGTCGCGCCCGTTCGTGAGGCTCATCGCCTTTTCAATAAGCGCCGCGGCTTCCGTAAGCCGTTCGCCGCGCTCAAGCCACATGTAGCCCAGGGAGTTGTAGCCGTTGGGATTGTCCGGCATGAGCTTGATGAAGGAGGAAAGAAGCGCCTCGGCATCAGCGTAGCGCCCAACCTCGTTGGCGGTCATCGCCGTCTGGTAGATGAGTTCGGCGTCCCGGGGCGTTGCCTTGATCGCCTCAAGCAGAACGTCGATCGTCTCGCTCTTGCGGCCGGCGTTTAAAAGAAGTCCCGCGCACGAGCGCAGAAGCGAGGACTTCTGCGCGCTGTTGTTGACGCGGATCGACTTCAGCACCTGGCAGGCATCGTCGATGCGCTTGAGGCTTGCGAGAATCTCGACTTCCTTGATGCGGGCGGCCTGGTACTTCTCGCCCCTTTCAACCTTGTCGAGCCACTCGACGGCTTTCTCAGCGTGCCCCTGCGCGAGTTCGGTCATGCCCAGACGTACGTAGGCCGAGTCGGGCAGAAGCTGCTCCTCGGGGTGCTTGGCCAAAAGCACGAGGTATTTCTTGTAGTAGAGCTCGGCCTTGTCGTAGAGCTGCGCCTCTTCGGCGAACATGCCCAGAATCAGGATCGTGCGTGCGTCGTCCTTGCGCTCGCCTTCAATGCGCGAGAGCTCGGCGGCGAGCTTTTGCGTGGCGCCGGTTTTAAGAAGCGTCTTGGCGTAGGAAAGCCGCACCTGCACGCTTCCGGGGTGGTCCTTCAAAAAGAGTTCAAGGCGCTTTGAGGCGGCCTTCGGGTCGATTGCGTATTCGTAGTCGGCGCCCTGAAGCAGGATGTGCGGATTGTTGGGCGCCAATTCAATAGCGGCAGCGCCGTGCTTGCGGGCCTCTTCGCGCATCTTGGCCGAGGCGGCAAGCGAGGCAAGAACAAGCTCCACGCGCGCGTCCTCGTTGTTTTTGGAAAAGATGGGCGAGAGCGTCTCGTAAAGGCGCGCCTTCTCCTCAACGCCCGAGGAGAGCTGCATGATGTTTTCAAGGAGCGCCGCCGGATCGTCAGACTCGGCCAGAAGCCCCTGCGTAATCTTTCCGGCCTCTTCAAACTGTCCCTTCGTAAAGAGCTCGCCCGTGCGCAGCAGCCGTACGCGGCTGTTGTCGGGGTCAAGCTCCTTCCAAAGTGCAAAGGCAAGGCCCGCGGCCTCTTCGTTTTGCGCAGCCTCGGCTGCGGCAAAGGCGCGGCCTGCGATGTCGGCCTGACGCGACTTGCGCGCCGCGCGCATGAATTCCTGATAGGCGCGCGCCGGATCGTTGGCGCGCAGGGCGAATTCGCCGGTGAGCACATGCTCAAGCGTGTCGCGTCGGGTCAATGTGTCCTTGATTGCGGCTTCATGCGTCTGCGCCGCGTCAACTGCGTCGGCAGCCGAGGCCGCGACGGCAAGCGAGCCGACCGCGCTCAAGGCAAAAAGCACGACAGGGCGCGCTAGCGCGCTGCGGCAAGAGGGAATCCGGCGAAAGAAAAGCTGAGGCATAGATCGACGCTGAGGCGGTGTTCGAGGCAAAGCCCCTTGGCGAGGGGGTTTCTTCGAAGACAGAAGGAATTCTCCGGCCGTCAAGTATAAGGGAGCCGCCAGCCACGAAAGAAGCCCGTGCGCGCCCGATTCGCGCAAGGCACGTCGGTGCGGACTGGTACAATGGCGCGCATCCTCTTCTTTCAGGCGCTGCCGGGGCGCTTTCAACACACCTATGTACGAACTGCTCGCTCGATTCTGGATCGGCGTGGTCAAGCTTTTTCGCTATGTGCCGATATCTGCGAGAAACCGCATCGCCACCGTGGTGGGGCGGCTCTTGTGGTGGGCCATTCCGAAGCGTCGGCATGTGACGCTCACCAACCTGCGGCTGTGCTTTCCGGAAAAGACCGAGGCCGAGCGCGTGAAGCTTGCGCATTCGCTCTATAAGAACATGGCGCGCGCGGCGCTCGATCACGGCGTGCTCTGGGCGGGCACGGCCGAGGAGGTCGACCGCATGGTGCGCTTTGAGGGGATCGAAAGCGTCACGGGCGCCAACGGCAGGCCGCTCATCGTCATTTCGCCGCACTTCGTGGGGCTTGATGCCGCGGGAATCGCATTCAACCTCCATGTGCGCGGCTGTTCGCTTTATCAAAAACAGCGAAATGCCGCCTGGGATGCGGCGGCGCTTGCCGGCCGCGAGCGCTTCTGCCAGCCCGAGCTCATCGCAAAGACCGGGCGCGGCGACCTGAAGGCCGTCATCCGCGCCATGCACAAGGGGCTGCCTTTCTATTACCTACCCGATCTTGACCACGGCCGCAAGAATTCCATCTTCGTGCCCTTTTTCGGCGTTCCGGCGGCGACCGTTCCGATGGCAAGCCGCTTGGCGCGCGTTACCGGCGCCAAGGTGTGCTTTTGCATCACCGAGATGACCGCCGAGGGCTACGTGGTGCACATCTCGCCCCTGTGGGAGGACTTTCCCACCGAGGACTACGAGGCCGATACGCGCCGCATCACCGCCAATCTCGAGGAGTGGATCCGGCGTCTGCCCGATCAGTACCTCTGGACGCACCGGCGCTTCAAGACCCGGCCCGAGGGCGAGCCGTCGGTGTACTGACGCGTTGTCCCATACCGACGGAACGCCGGGCGGTCCTGCAACGATTGCGTTGTGCGCGTGGCTTCCGCCTTATACTGGCAGGATGGACGTCTGCGGCAGGCCGCTGGCTTTGAGCCATTGATTTCACAGAGAATTTTTCATGCTGCTTCGTTTTACCAAAATGCAGGGCGCAGGCAATGACTTCGTCATGCTCAACGCCTACGACAAGCCTTTGACGCTCACGCCCGAGCAGATCCGCTTCATCTGCGACCGGCGCTTCGGCGTGGGGTGCGACCAGATGCTCGTCGTCGAAAAAAGCACGACCCCTGCGGCGGACTTCAAGTACCGCATCTTCAATCAGGACGGCGGCGAAGTGGAGATGTGCGGCAACGGTGCACGGTGCTTTGCCGTGTTCGTGCGCGAACAAGGCCTCACGGACAAGCGCACCATCACCTGCGAGACCGTCAAGGGCGTGATTGCGCCCACGGTTGAAGACGACGGTCGCGTGACGGTTGACATGGGGGCGCCGCACTTTGCGCCCGAGGACGTGGGCTTTGACGCCGGGGGCGTGAGCCGCCTGTCGCGCGCGGCCGATACGCTCTATCAAATCCGCGCGGGCGGCGAAGACAACTGGGTGAGCATCGTCTCAATGGGCAACCCCCACGCCGTGCGCCTTGTGGGCGACGTCGACGAGGCGCCCGTTGAGACCGTGGGCGAGGCGTTTCAGCACTTGGAGCGCTTTAAAAACCGCGTCAACGTGGGCTTTCTTCAGATTGAGAGCCGCAGCAAGGCGCGGCTTCGCGTCTACGAGCGCGGCGTGGGCGAGACGCTTGCCTGCGGCAGCGGCGCCTGTGCGGCGGTCGTCGCGGGCATCCGCCGCGGGGCGCTCGACAACGCCGTTGAAGTCGAGATGCGCGGCGGCACGCTTCGCATCACCTGGGACGGCGCCGACGGCCACGTGTTCCTCACGGGCCCGGCGGTGACGGTCTTTACCGGCGAAATCGACATTTAGACACAGAAATTAGACTCTTTCGGCAGAGCAAATCGACTCACTTATAGCAGGCAGACAGCCATGATCGACGTGATTTTGAAGAAGGGCAAGGAGCGCAGCCTCCTGCGCCGCCATCCCTGGGTTTACGACACCGCCGTGCAGCGCGTTGCCGGCCGCCCCGCCTCGGGCGAGACGGTGCGCGTCGTCTCCTCCGAAGGACGCGAGCTCGGGCTCGGCGCCTTTTCGCCGGCCTCCACGATCCGCGTGCGCATGTGGAGCTTCGACTGCTCGGTCGACGTTGATGATCCGCAGTTTCTCGAGCGCCGCATCAAGGCCGCGGTCGATGCGCGCGAGCCGCTTCTGGCGCGCACCAACGCCCGGCGTCTTGTCTTCGGCGAAGCCGACGGCATTCCCGGCCTCGTGGTCGACGACTACGACGGCTGGCTCGTGACGCAGTTTCAGAGCGCGGGCGTCGAGCGCCGCCGCAAGGAGTTGATCGACTCGCTCATGAAGGTGACGAACGCGCGCGGCATCTTTGACCGGTCGGACGCCGCCACGCGCGCCCGCGAGGGACTTGAGCCCCATGTGGGGGTGCTTGCCGGAGCCGAGGCGCCGCAGTTGATCGACATCGTCGAAGACGGCGTGCGCTACGGCGTCGACGTGCGCGTGGGTCACAAGACGGGCTTTTACATCGATCAGCGCGAAAGCCGCTTTGCAGCGCAGAAAATTGCCGCGGACTTTCTCGAGCGCACCGGGCGGGGCCTTCGAGCGCTCAACTGCTTCTGCTACACCGGGGGCTTTTCGCTTGCGCTCATGAAGGGCGGCGCCCAGGAAGTGGTGAGCGTCGACAGCTCGGCCGAGGCGCTTGACCGGGCGCGCGCCAACGCGGCCATGAACGGGTTTGACGACGCGCGCATGCAGTGGGTCGAGGCCGACGTCTTCGGCTACCTGCGCGAGCTGCGCGATGCGGGCGAGAGCTTTGACCTCGTGATTCTTGATCCGCCGAAGTTCGCCTCGAGCCACTATCACGTCGAGCGCGCCGCACGCGCCTACAAGGACATCAACTTGAACGGCATGCGGCTGCTGCGCCTGGGCGGCAGGCTTCTCACCTTCTCCTGCTCGGGGGCGATCGACGTCGACCTCTTCCAGAAGATCGTCGCGGGCGCCGTCTTTGACGCCGGCCGCACGGCCTGGGCCGTGGAGCGCTTTGGCGCCGGCAGCGACCATCCGCTTTTGATGACCTGCCCGGAGGGCGAATATCTCAAAGGTCTTGATCTGCTGATGCGCGACTAGCGCGCGGCAGTCCCTTTGTTGGCGCGAAAATTTGAAATACCGTCAGAACGCGCGAAAGCCTTCGCCGCTTTCTTTTAAAGAATGCGGCGAAGGGGGTTGGTGCGTTCTTTGTTGAGGAAAAGTAGAGAAAATGACTGAAGATTTTGATCCGACGCCGGCCGAGCCCGACATTCCCGTCACCATCCTGACGGGCTTTCTCGGAGCGGGCAAGACGACGCTTTTGAACCGCATCCTGCACGAGGATCACCATCACCGCATCGCCGTCATTGAAAACGAGTTCGGCGAAGAGGACATCGACAGCGAACTGCTCGTCGAAAGCGGTGCCGAGCAGATCGTGACGATGAACAACGGCTGCATCTGCTGCACGATCCGAGGCGATCTTTCGCGCATCCTGACGAACCTGCGGCTCAAGCGCGACCGCGGTGAGATCGCCTTCGACTACGTCGTGATTGAAACGACGGGCGTGGCCAACCCCGGTCCGGTGTGCCAGACGTTCTTCATGGACGATGCCGTGGCGCCCTTTTTCCGGCTTGACGGCGTCGTGACGATCGTCGACGCCAAGCACGGCGATCAGACCTTGAACGATCAGGAGGTCGCCAAGGATCAGGTCGCCTTTGCCGACCGCATCTTCATCTCCAAGCGTGATCTCGTGACCGACGAGGAGTACGAGGCGCTTCGCTCGCGCCTGGTGGCGATGAACCCGCGTGCGGTGATCGAGCCCGCCGACATGGGCAAGGTCGCCGTCGAGAAGGTGCTCGACCTTCAGGGCTTCAACATGAACGACATCCTCGACGTCGATCCGACGTTTCTCACCGGTGCGCATCACCATCACCACGGCGAGGACGTCGCGGCCTTCATGTTCACCTCGCGCCGCCCTTTCGACGTGCCGCGCTTTGAGCAGTACATCCAGAGCCTCATCGCAGTCTACGGCCAGGACATGCTGCGCTACAAGGGCATCCTCTACATGAAGGGCACCGACCGGCGCTGCGTCTTCCAGGGCGTGCACATGATGTTCGGCGGCGACGTGCTGGGCTTCTGGGGCGATCAGACGCCCGAGACGAAGATCGTCATCATCGGCCGCAAGCTCCCCAAGGAGGCGATCCTCAAGGGCTTTGAGAGCTGCCTCGCCGAATAATTTCGGTCTTTTCGTCAATGAGCCGCGGTTCTGATCCCGCGGCCGCGCGTCACCCCCGGTGAGTTTGTTCAAAGCTCATGCGGGGGTGAATGCTTTTTGCCCCTTTGCGTCAAAAGGGTGCGCAAAACCGGTGCTTTTTCATTTTTGTCGATGGGGATGCACTTGGTCGGGGCGGGGAGGTCGCGGCCGATGCCGGCCGGCTTCAGCACGCAGGCACCCGGCCGTTTTTTGCCGGCGGTTTTGTTTCTGATTGTGTTTGCCGCGACGCTTGAAGCGTAGAAAAGCCTTGCCGATGCCGTCGGGCGGGGTGCGGGCAAGACTCCGTAAAAGGCTAGGCAAATGGGCTTTGCAACACGCCCCCGAACCTGTGAAAAAGTGAAAAAAGCCGTGCCGGAACAGGCCTGAGGCCGTCTCGCACCGGCGGGAAAGTATGCTATTGTTTGCGGCCTAAAAGAGCCCTTGAAGGCTGGAAGACACACAATGCCCTCATGTCGGGGGCGTGCGGGCCTTCGTACGAACAGCAAGACAAGCACTATGGCAACGAAGAAAATTTTGACCGAGCAGGAACTCCTGGCGATGCCTGAGAAGGACTACATGAACGAGCGTCAGCTCGAGTTCTTCCGCAACCGCCTCACCCAGATGGAGTCCGAGCTGCGCCACAACGCGGGGCAGACGACGGAGAACCTGCGCGAAACGACCGTTGTGCCCGATCCGGCCGACCGAGCCACGATCGAAGAAGAACATGCGCTGGAGCTCAGAACGCGCGACCGCGAACGCAAGCTTCTCAAGAAGGTGCAGGCGGCCATCAAGCGCATCGACGACGGCGACTACGGTTGGTGCGAGGAAACGGGCGAACCCATCGGCGTTGCGCGCCTCTTGGCGCGTCCGACCGCCACGCTCTCGCTCGAGGCGCAGGAGCGCCGCGAAATCAAGCAGAAGATGTTCGGCGACTGATCTCCGATCGGACTGCGGCGCGTTCTTTACTCGATCGCGATTGAATTCGCGACTTCACGGAAGGCGGCCAGCCGGTTTCCGGTTTGGCCGCAGGGGAACTCCCGGCGCTCTTTGCGTGTCCATTTAGACGGAGATGCTGTTGCATCTTCTTGCAGACTGAAAACAGGGAAGGCTCTACACGCCTTCCTTTTTTCGTTATAGTCGAGCGGCTTTTTGCGAGCCTTTGGCGTTTTCGGGCGGCCTTGAGCCGCCTTCCCGCAGCAGACACCGACGCCGCGGGCCTACATACGGAGAACATTTCAAGCATGGAACAGTTTCACGGAACGACCATCGTGAGCGTGCGCCGCGGCAAGTTCGTCGCCATGGGCGGCGACGGGCAGGTGACGCTGGGCAACGTGGTCTTCAAGGCGACCGCGCGCAAGGTGCGCCGCGTCTTTCACGACCGCATCCTCGTGGGGTTTGCCGGCGCGACGGCCGATGCGTTTACGCTGCTTGAGCGCTTTGAGAGCATGCTTGAGAAGCACTCGGGCCACCTGATGCGCGCCTCGGTCGAGCTGGCCAAGCTCTGGCGCACCGACCGCGCCCTGCGTCACCTGGAGGCGATGATGATCGTGGCCGACGAGCAGACGACGCTCGTCCTTTCAGGCAACGGCGACGTGATCGAGCCCGAAGGCGGGATTGCTGCGATCGGCTCGGGCGGAAACTACGCCCTGTCGGCCGCGCGCGCTCTGGTTTCGCACACCGAGATGGATCCCGAGGCGATCGTGCACGAATCGCTCAAGATCGCAGGCGACCTGTGCATCTACACCAATCAGAACCACATCGTGGAAGTGCTGGGCAAGCCCGAGGCTTGAGAAAGTCCCTTGAAGGCCTTTTGAAGCCCGCAAATGCAGCGCTACTCAATTCTCTTCATTGAAAGGAACGGTTTTTCATGACTGGCACCGATCGCGGCCTGATGACGCCGCGGGAAATCGTAAGTGAACTCGACAAGTACATCGTGGGGCAGGACGAGGCCAAGCGCGCCGTCGCCGTTGCGCTCCGAAACCGCTGGAGACGCTCGCGCGTGCCCGAGCCCCTGCACTCCGAGATCACGCCCAAGAACATTCTCATGATCGGACCCACGGGCGTGGGCAAGACCGAGATCGCCCGGCGTCTGGCGCGTCTGACCGATGCGCCGTTCGTCAAGACCGAAGCGACCAAGTTCACCGAAGTGGGCTACGTCGGCCGCAACGTCGAGTCGATCGTGCGCGATCTGATGGAAGCGGGCATGAAGCTCGTGCGCGAGAACCAGAAAAAGAAGGTGCGCGCCCGCGCCGAGGAAGCCGCGCGCGAGCGCGTGCTCGACCTCCTCGTGCCGCCTGCGACCTCGGTCACCAATCCCGACGGGTCCGTGGCCAAGCCCGAGGACAATGCCGCACGGCGCCGTTTTCGCGAGGATCTGCGCGAGGGACGCTTGGACGACAAGGTGCTTGAAGCCGACGTGCCCGCAAGCGCCCCGGCCTTCAACATGATCACCCCGCAGGGGATGGACGATCTTGAAAACCAGCTTCAGAGCGTCTTTGACAAGATCAACGCGCGCCAGCGCGAAAAGCGCCGTCTGCCCGTGAAGGAGCTTCTTGAGATCTACACCGACGAGGAGGCCGGACGCCTCATCGACGAGAACGATCTCACGCGCGAGGCCGTTGAAAACGTCGAAAACAACGGCATCGTCTTCATCGACGAAATCGACAAGATCGCCCGCGGGGGCGAGACGAACGGCGCGGACGTCTCGCGCGAGGGCGTGCAGCGCGATCTGCTGCCCCTGATCGAAGGCACCTCGGTGAAGACGAAGTACGGCTGGGTGCGCACCGATCACGTGCTCTTCATCTGCTCGGGCGCGTTTCATCTGTCCAAGCCCTCGGACCTCGTGCCGGAGCTCCAGGGGCGTCTCCCCATTCGCGTGGAATTAAAGAGCCTCACGTGCGAAGACTTCGAGCGCATCCTCACCTCGACCGACGTCTCGATCGTCAAGCAGTACCAGGCGCTGCTTGCGGCCGACGGCGCCAAGGTCACCTTCACCGACGAAGCGATCAAGGCGATCGCCCGCTATGCCTTCGAGGTGAACGAGCGCACGGAAAACATCGGCGCGCGCAGACTGCACACCGTGATGGAAAAGCTCCTTGAGGAAGTGAGCTTTGACGCGGGCAACCGCAGCACGATGGAGGTCGCCATCGACGAGGCCTACGTCACCGAGCATCTCGGCGCCATCGCAGGCAACGAGGATCTGTCGCGCTACGTGCTCTAATCGAGCGCTGCACGAGGCGAAAATCAACGGGCTCGGCTCGCACCGGCTCCCGGCGGGACTTCAGGACAAGGACCGCGGGGAAAGCCGACTGCAGGCCGGGCTCTTTTTGTGTCCGCAGATCATCTTCAATAGCCCCATCCATAACCCCTTCAGCGGCCGTTTATCGGTCGTTTGGCGGCCGTTTTTCGTGCGCGGCATCGAATTGTGCAACAATGCACGCCGACGGCTTTTGCGGGCGTCCTTTGCCCCGAAAGCACGCGGTGCCGGACCGCATGCCGTGACGCCTTCAGGCGCCCGAGCGCGGCCCGCTTGCAACGGACTTACCTGTTTTTGCACGGACAATGACCAAGGCTAATTCCACCAACACCAATCTGGTGCCGGCTTCGCTCAAGGCGGAGATCCTCTCCGAAGCTCTTCCCTACATCCAGCGCTTTCACGGCAAGACGATCGTGATCAAGTACGGCGGCAACGCCATGACCGATCGACGCCTGCAGGAGGCGTTTGCGCGCGACGTGGTGCTTTTAAAGCTCGTGGGTCTCAATCCTGTGGTGGTGCACGGCGGCGGGCCGCAGATCAACAGCGCCTTGAACCGCGTGGGCATCAAGAGCCAGTTCGTGCAGGGCATGCGCGTGACCGACCCTGCCACGATGGAGGTGGTCGAATGGGTGCTCTGCGGCGAGGTGCAGGGCGACCTCGTGCAGATGATCAACAGCTACGGCGGTCACGCCGTGGGTCTCAACGGCAAGGACGGCGCCATGATCAAGGCGCGTCGCATGAAGCTGCAGGACACCAACGACCCCAACGTCTGGCACGACGTGGGGCAGGTGGGCCTCATCGAGAGCATCAATCCGTCGGTCGTGCAGGCGCTTGAACAGGATCACTTCATTCCCGTGATCAGCCCCATCGGCATGGGCGAAGACGGCCTTGCCTACAACATCAACGCCGACGTTGTGGCAGGCAAGATGGCCGAAACCCTCAAGGCCGAAAAGCTCGTGATGCTCACGAACACCCCGGGCGTGCTCGATCGCGACGGCAATCTGCTCACGGGCCTGTCGGCCTCGGGCATTGATGCGCTTTTCAAGGACGGCACGATTTCGGGCGGCATGCTCCCGAAGCTCTCCTCGGCCTTGTCGGCCGCGCGCAACGGCGTACGCAGCGTGCACATCATCGACGGGCGCGTGATCCATTGCCTTCTTCTTGAAATCTTGACGCCGCAGGGCGTGGGGACGATGATCAATGCCGATTAAAAAGCGAGTGCACCGCGCGGAGACGGCCGACGACGGGCAGGTGCGCACGAGGCTTTCGCACGTGCGCCTTATTCTGCTTGACATGGACGATACGATCTTCAACGCCTCGGCCGGGATGCTCGCGGCAATCCATGAGCGCATGGAGGAGTACATCGGCCGCAAGCTCGGGCTGCCGCCCGAGGAGGCCGTGCGCGTGCAGAAGGACTACTGGCGCGTCTATGGCGCGACCTTCGTGGGCCTTGCGCGCCACCACGGCATTGCGCCCGAGGAATTCTTTGAGGCCACGCACGGCTTTGACCTGAGACCGTTTTTAAAGACCGATACGGGCAAAACGCGCCTGCGCGAGGTGATCGGGCGTCTGCCCGGGCGCAAGGTGGTGCTCACGAATGGCCCGGGGTGCTACGCGCGGGCCGTGGTCAAGGGCCTTAATCTCAGCAATCTCTTTGCGGGCGTGATCAGCGCAAGCGACATGCACCTTTGCGGCAAGTGGCGCTCCAAGCCCGATCCGATGCTCTTTGCACACGCCGCGCACGCCTTTGGCGCAAGGCCTTGCCAGACGCTTTTTATCGACGACAATGCGCAAAATTTGGCCGCGGCTAAGGCGCTTGGCATGTTCACCGTCTGGAGCCGGGGCTACCGCAACGAAAAGCCCGTCACCGCAGCGCACCCCTGGGCTGATCTGGTGGTGGAAAACCTGGACGAGCTGCTCTGCAAATTCATGCGGGCACGCAGCTGATCGCCCTGACCGCCGGCAGCGCCCTCACGTCGATGCCGCACGTGGGCGAAGGCAATCAGGGATCGTCGAGGGCAATTTTTCCTGCGGGCGCTGCGCCCGCACGGGGGCCTTCCCGTTTAACATGAGGAAGGCCGTCTCAAAACCGGTCCCAACAACTGATCTTCAAAAGCAGGGGCCGGGCGGGGCTTTTGTTCCCGTTTCTGCGGCTCGTCTTTTCTCTTCAAGCATCTGTTGAACAACATGTTCGGATTCATCAAGGGCGTATTCAAGTCGGCGTGGACGATTCTTGACTTCACGCGCCGCGCGATCGCCAACGTCCTGCTTCTCGTGATCGTGGGCGTCATCGCGGGCCTTGTCTTCGTGCAGGAGCGCGCGCCGAGCGTGCCCGCGCGCAGCATTCTCACGATTGACCTTGCGGGCGAAATCGTCGAGCACGGAAACTTCTCGGGAAGCGGCGCCTTCGACTCGGTCTTTTCGGGCGCCGAGCCGCAGACGCGCCTGCGCGACGTCCTGCAGGGGCTCAACATCGCGGCGACCGACCCCGACATCGAGGGCGTGCTGATGCGCGTGGAGGATCTGACGAGTGCGGGTCTGGCGTCGCTGCGCGAAATCGGCGCCGAGATGGACCGCTTCAAGAGCACGGGAAAACGCATCACCGTCTGGTCGACGGGCTACAGCCAGCAGCAGTACGCCATTGCCGCGCACGCAAGCGAGGTCTACGTGCACCCGATGGGTCAGGTGATGATCAAGGGCATCTCCACGAGCCGCCTCTACTGGGGCGAGACCTTGAAGCGCCTGGGCGTCACCGTGCACGTCTTCAAGGCGGGCGCCTACAAGAGCTCGCCCGAGAGCTTTGTTTTAAAGGCCCCCTCGAAGGAGTCGCTTGAAGCCGACCGCTTCTGGCTGACCGATGCCTGGAGCCAGTTTGCCAACGCCATTGAATCGGCCCGCGGCCTGATGCCCGGGGCGGTCAACGCGCTCATCGAAAAGTATCCCGAGAAGCTCGCCAAGGCCGAGGGCGACATGAGCCGCGTGGCGCTCAATGAAAACCTGATCGACGGCGTCACCACCAACGACGAGACGCTCGGCATGTTGGTCGAGCGCCAGGGCGGCAAGAAGGGCGTCGACGCCCTGCGCACGATTGCGCTCAAGGACTATCTTGCCGTGCGCATGAAGGCGCCCACGAGCGCCAAGCGCATTGCGGTGGTCACCATCGAAGGTGAAATCAAGGACGGTGCCGATGCTCCAGGCATGACGGGCGCCAAGAGCGCCGTGGAGACGATCCGCGCGGCGCGCAAAAACCCGCAGGTGGTCGCGCTCGTCGTGCGCATCGACAGCCCCGGGGGCAGCGCCGTTGCAAGCGAACTCATCCGCCGCGAGTTGGAGCTCGTGAAGAACTCCGGGAAACCCGTCGTCGCCACTATGGGCGACTATGCCGCAAGCGGCGGCTACTGGGTTGCCACGGCCGCCGACCGGATCATCGCCGACCCCATGAGCATCACGGGCTCGATCGGTGTCTTCGGCATCGTGCCGCGCTTTGACAAGACGCTTGAGTTGGCCGACATCGGCACGGGCGGCGCCTCGAGCTCGTGGCTTGCCGCGGCCGAAAGCCCGCTTCTGGCGATGGCGCCGGGCTTTGAGCGCATGATGCAGCTCTCCGTTTCCCGCACCTATCGCGATTTCGTAAGCCTCGTGGCCAAAGGCAGGAATCTGCCTGAGAAGCGCGTCACCGAGCTCGCGCAGGGGCGCGTCTACACGGGGCGTCAGGCCGTCGAGCGGGGTCTTGCCGACAGCTTGGGCGGCATGATGACCGCCGTGGGAGTGGCCCGTACGCTGGCCAAGGCGCCGGAAGCCGACATCATGTGGTTTGAAAAGAAGCAGGGGCGCCTCTCGATGCTCTTTAGCGAGCTCTTTGCCCGCGCGGCAAGCGTGGTGGGGCTTGAGAGCCTTGTGAACGGAAAGGCTGCGGGGCTCGTTCCCGCGCCGCTCTCGAGCGCGGCTCTTCTTCAGGAGCCCGCCCGTCAGGCAAGCCGCCTTCTTCAACTTGTGAAGACTCCCGAGAGCGTCTACGCGCACTGCCTCTGCGGCAGGCCGCCGATCTAAACCGATCGAAAGCCCGCAGGGCGCAGACAGAAAATCAAAAAGGATAAAAAAGGCCTTCGGCCGCAGCAGTCCTGATTGGAGGACGGTTTGCGGCGAAGGCCTTTCGCGTGTTTGGTGCTTGGGCGTTTTCGCTTTTGGCAGTGCGACGGCGGCCGTCCGCTTCAACGGTTTCAAGCGGTGAAGGGGCGGACTGCCGTCGGGAAAAGCCGGATTAGTAGTTCCAGCCTTCCTTGAGCCAGCGGGCGACGTCCATGGCGCAGTAGGTGAGGATGCCGTCGGCGCCCGAGCGCTTGAAGCAGATCATCGTTTCCATCGTGATGCGCTTTTCGTCGATGCAGCCCGCGAGCGCCGCGCACTTGAGCATGGCGTACTCGCCCGAGACGTGATAGACGAAGGTCGGGGCCTTGAACTCGTCCTTGACGCGGCGGACGATGTCGAGGTACGGCAGCCCCGGCTTGACCATCACCATGTCGGCGCCTTCGGCGAGGTCCAGACCCACTTCCCAGAGGGCTTCGTCGCCGTTGGCGGGATCCTGCTGGTAGACGGACTTGTTGGACTTGCCGAGGTTCGAGCTCGAGCCCACGGCGTCGCGGAAGGGACCGTAGAAGGCGCTCGCGTACTTGGCCGAGTAGGCCATGATGCGGGTGTAGATGTGGCCTTCGTCTTCGAGCATCTTGCGGATGACGCCGATGCGGCCGTCCATCATGTCCGAAGGGGCGACGACGTCGGCGCCGGCCTTGACCTGCGCGCGCACCTGGCGCACGAGCATCTCGATCGTTTCGTCGTTGAGAATGAAGCCCGTCTCGTCGATCAGGCCGTCCTGGCCATGGGTGGTGTAGGGGTCAAGGGCGACGTCGCACATGACGCCGAGCTGCGGGTACTTTTCCTTGATCGCGCGGACCGTGCGGGGAATGAGGCCGTCGGGGTTGGCCGCTTCAACGCCGTCGGGCGTCTTGAGGCTGTCGTCGATGTGCGGGAAAAGGGCCACCATCGGGATGCCGAGCTCGACCATTTCGCCGCAGACCTCGAGCAGCTCGTCGATCGTGTAGCGGCACACGCCGGGCATCGTCGGGATGGGTTCGCGGGTGTGCTCGCCTTCCATGACGAAGACCGGGTAGATGAGATCGTTGGGGGTGACGACGTTTTCACGCATCAGGCGGCGGGAGAAGTCGTCGTGGCGCATGCGGCGCATGCGCACCATGGGATACTGACCAAGCGTTTGCATGGTGGCTAAGTCCTCTATCAAAACAAAAAAGTGCCTTAGAGCGTCTCTAAGGGGTGCCGGCGGAGGCCGCGGTCTCCGGGGCGCTGAGTCGTCCTTCAGGATCAATCCAGGAAAGAAGCGTCGTCTGAAGCTCTTCGACCCCTTCCTTCTTGAGGCCCGAGAAGAGCTGCACGGTGACGTGTTCGCCCAAAGCCTTCGCACGGCTTCTGGCGGCCGCGAGCACCTGCGCGCGTTCGGCGCGCTTGATCTGGTCGCACTTGTTGATGAGCCAGAGCTGGCGCACGTGGGTGCGCTCGGCAAAGAACTCGATCAGCCATTCGTCGGCGGGCATGAAGGGGCGCCGGGCGTCCATCACGATCACGATGCCGGTGAGCGACGGTCGATGCGCGAGGTACCCGCCGATCAACGCGCTCCAGCCCGCACGCGTCTCCTGCGCGGCCTTGGCGTAGCCGTAGCCCGGCAGGTCGACGAGAAAGCCCACGTCCTCGCGCAGCGGGTTCTTCGCCGTCGACTGCGGCAGCTTGCGCGAGAGCGCAAAGAAGTTGATCAACTGCGTGCGGCCGGGCGTTTTGGAGGCAAAAGCAAGCCGCCCCTGGCGGGTGAGCACGTTGATGGTCGTGGACTTGCCGGCGTTGGAGCGGCCGGCGAAGGCGATCTCGGGCAGCCCCGCCCCGGGAAGCTGGGCGATGGAGGCGGCCGACGTACGAAAGCGTGCAGAGTCAAAAAGCGACATGGTGCGCGAAGCAAATCGTGGGTTTCAAGACGATCCTGAAACGGTTTGTGAGCGGCATCTTAGTCGGGCAAGCTGATGCCGGCGTTAAAGAGAATTGAACAAAATCAAGCGCGTCTGTCAAAGCGGGCGCGCCCGGCGCCCTCAGGCGTTCTTGCCGCCCGTGTTGTCCTTGCCGACTTCGTTTTGAATGACGTCGATAAAGCCCCCGCCCAGGCACACCTCTCCCGCGTAGAGCACGGCGCTCTGGCCGGGCGTGGCGGCCCACTGCGGCTCGGGGAAGGCAAGGTCGATCTCGCCGCCGTTCACGGCCCCTTGAGCAGCCTCGCGCACGGCGCAGATGCGGCAGCTGCCGTCGGGCGCGCGGTAGCGCGTCTTTACCGTGACGTGCGCATCGGGCGCTGGCGCATGGCCCGAGACCCAGCTCGTGTGCACGGCCGTGAGCGCGTCGGTCTTCAACCATGGGTGATCGTGCCCCTGCACGACCCAGAGCGTGTTGGAGGCAAGGTCCTTTCTGGCAACGAACCAGGGACGGCCGTCGCCCTCGCGGCTGCCGCCGATGCCGATGCCCTTGCGCTGGCCCAGCGTATAAAAGCTAAGGCCAATATGTTTACCGATCACCTTGCCGTCGTCGGCGCGGCGGATGGGGCCGGGGTGCGTGGGCAGATACCGGTTCAAGAACTCCCGAAACGGGCGCTCGCCGATAAAGCAGATGCCGGTGGAGTCCTTTTTGTTCGCAACCGGAAGCCCGATTTCACGCGCGAGAGCCCGCACGTCGGTCTTTTTCATTGCGCCGACAGGAAAGACGGCCTTTGAGAGCTGCGCCTGATTGAGGCGGTGCAGGAAGTAGCTCTGATCCTTCGCGGGGTCGGACCCGCGCAGCAGTTCAAAGCCCGCGTCGGTCTCCCGCACCTGCGCGTAGTGGCCGGTCGCGATATGGTCGGCCCCCATCGCCATGGCGTGGTCCAAAAAGGCGTTGAACTTGATTTCGGCGTTGCAGAGCACGTCCGGGTTGGGCGTTCTGCCCGCCGAATACTCGCGCAGAAAGTCCGAGAAGACCCGTTCCTTGTATTCGCGCGCGAAGTTGACGGCCTCGAGATCAATGCCGATCACGTCGGCCGCGCTTGCCGCATCAAGAAAGTCCTGACGGCTTGAGCAGTACTCCGAATCGTCGTCGTCCTCCCAGTTCTTCATGAAAAGACCGATGACTTCGTAGCCCGCCTCCTTGAGCAGCCAGGCGCTGACGGCGCTGTCCACGCCCCCGCTCATGCCGATGACGACAGTTTTCATGTCCGTGTGCTTTGCCAAAAGTGGTTTTCCTCAACCGATGTAGCTTACAGCATTCGGGGGAAAAGGAAGGAAAGGGAAGGAAGGCGGGGATAAAAGAGCCCTGCCGCGGAAGGCCCGACAAGCAAAAACCGCCCGGCTGTCCTCGAAGGCAGCGGGCGGTGAGGGCTGTCAAGGGCGCGTACGTTCGTACGCGCCCAGGACCGTGTGCCTTAGTGCACCGTCGGCACGAGCGGCTCGACGTTGGCCTGCGGGGCGTGGCAGAGCGTGCACTCATGACGCGCGGGCGCCATAACGAGCTTGCCGTCGACCTTGGCCCAGTGCGACTGGGGCATCGAGGTCGGAGCGCCCTTCACCTTGGCCGCACCGATTTTTTCCGTGTTGCCGTGGCACATCAGGCAGGGATTGCTCTCGGGCGTGATCTTCATGCTCGAGATGTCGTGCGGAATCATGGCGGGCATCCCGTACTGGGTCTCGCGGTAGAGTCCGGCGCCCATTTCGAAGGCCTTCGGCGTGGGCGTTTCAAAGGGACTCGTCTTTTCGAGGCTCGTCTGGTCGATGTCGATGGGCTGCGGGGTGGAGCAGGCCGCAATGAGACTGACGGCGGCCACGGACATCAGGGCGGAAGCGATGAGGGTTTTCATAGGATTTACTCCTTTGCGGAATTCTGTGTGGGGACGCCGGGGCGTGCGCGAAAGCGCGGTGCGAAGACGATCGCGTTTTCCGGGCAGACGGCCGCGCATCGGCCGCAGCTCGTGCATTCGCCCGAGGCGATCATGCCGCGGCGGGCGGCGTCCTTGAAATTGATGACCTGCGGTTCGGGACAGACCTTGAGACACTCGGCGCAGCGCGTGCAGCGCGCGTCGTCAAAAAGAGGCTTCAAAACACCGACCTTGCCTACGACCGACCAGAAGGCGCCAAGCGGGCAGAGGTGTCCGCACCAGCCGCGCTGCACCACGAGCAGATCAAGGGCAAAGACGCCCAGGACGCTGGCGAAGAACCCGAGGCCCACGCCCCAGATCGCCTCGCGCCACAGGAACGCCTGCGGGCTCACCCATTCGAAGGCGGCCGCGCCCGTGACGACGGAGGCGGCAAGTGCGCCCACGGCAATCGCATAGCGCGTGTTGCGGTGCACGCGAAGCCAGTCGCTGCGAAGGTGAAGCGCCTGACGCACGCTCGCGGCCGCATCGGTGACGATGTTCATCGGGCAGACCCAGGCGCAGAACGCCCGGCCGCCGGCCACGATGTAGACCGCAAGCACGATCGCCGCTCCGACAACCATCGTCATCTCAGGCGCATGTCCCGCAAAGAGCTTCTGCACGAAGGCAAACGGGTCGGCAAGCGGAATGGTTCCGGCAAAAAGGCTCGAGGTGAGGTCGCCCGACAAAAGGGGCTTTCCCAGAACCGTCCAGCCCAGCCGGGCCGTGCCGATGAAAAGCGCGAGAATCGCAAGCTGCACCACGCGCCGCACGCAGGCAAGAATGAAGAGCCTGCGGGCGGTGTTGACGGCGCCTTGTCGTGCACCGGAGTGCACTGAAGTCATTTTCTGAGCACTCATTGCAGCGGATCGTCCATGCTGTTGAGATAGTCAAGACCGCCGGGTGCGGCGGGAGCCTGGGGTTGGCCGGCCGATTTGGGCGAGGAGCCCGCGGCAGGCACGCCCGGGTGGTGCGGCTGATCGCTGCGCCAGCCCAGACGGTAATGCTCGCCGATGCGGCCCAAAAACGCCTTGCGCTCGACGATGTTGATCGAGGGCTGCTGCGTCGGGCAGCTCCAGGTGCACAGCCCGCAGCCCGTGCAGTCATCGGGATGAATGACGGGCACGAACACGGCGTGCTTGGAAAGCTGCCGCGGATGCGGATCCAAGGTGATCGCCTTGCCCTTCACAGGGCAGATGCGAAAGCACACCTCGCAGCGCAGGCCCTGCCAGCTCAGGCACGCGTTGGGGTCGATCGCCGCAATGCCCATGCGGGCCTTGCGGATGTCGTCGAACTCCCGATCGAGCGCGCCCGACGGGCACACGCGCACGCAGGGAATGTCCTCGCACATGTAGCAGGCCGTCTCGCGCGGCGTGAAAAAGGGCGTGCCCGCAGGCGCCGGATCCCCCAGACGCGCAAGCTTGAGCGTGTCGTAGGGACAGGCCTTTACGCACAGGCCGCACTTGACGCACTTGTCGGCGAAGCCTTTGTTGGCGCCCGGGGGCAGCGGTGCGAAGCCCTGCGAGCGTGCGTCCTTCACCACGGCCGAAAGGCCGCAGGCGGCAAGCACCGCAACGCCCGCGCCCTGAAGCGCAGCGTTGAGCACCTCGCGACGGTTGGCTTTGATGGTCATGACTATCGTGGCCTAAAGCAGATGGTCTCTTTTGGGTCTTCTCTTTTTTTGTGTGTGTTCTCAAGGTCTGACGGCGGACGCCCCGTTCGCCAGGAAGGACTCGGGGTGTGCAGGGCGCTTCATGAAAAGCGCCCTGCGCCCTCAGGTTTCTCTCAGGCAGGAGGACGCGGGGACGTCCTCAAACCGGCAATCAGGCCTTGGTGACGCGCACGGCCGACTTCTTGTAGTCGGGCTCGTTCGAGAGCGGGTCGGTCGCGTCCACGCACAGCTTGTTGGTCTGCACGGATTCGTCAAAGAACGCCATCCAGACCGTGCCGCGCGGCATCTTCATGCGGCCCTGCGTTTCGACGAGCGCCTTGATCGAGCCGCGGCGGCTCGTGATCTGGGCGGTGTCGTGGCGCTTCAGGCCGCGCTTTTCGGCGTCCTTGGGGTTCATGTAGACCACGGCCGAGGGGGCTGCGCGGTGCAGCTCGGGGACGCGGCGCGTCATCGAACCCGTGTGCCAGTGCTCGAGGATGCGGCCCGTGCAGAGGTTGAGGTCGTACTCGGCATCGGGCTTTTCGACCGGCTCGGCAAACGGACGGAAGAAGATCTTCGCGCGCCCCGGCAGGGGCTTGGGCGTCTTGTCGGTGACGCCGTCGAGGTTGCCCTGCGGAATCGCCTTCTGGAGCTTGCCGTAGAACTCGAAGTCGCCCGTCTTCACGTACGGGTCGTACTCCGCGTTGAAGCGGTAGCTCGTCTCCTTGCCGTTGACCACGGGCCAGGTAAGACCGTGTACCTTGGGATCGAGATAGGTGTCGAAGTCGGCGAGATCGTGCCCGTCGCCCAGCGTAAATTCACGGTACTCGGTAAAGACTGCCTTTTCCGGGAACCAGTCGACGCCGAGAGCCTCGGCCGTCGAGTTGAGGGCGCCCGGGTACTTCGCGTCGGGCCACTTGCAGGCGGCTGCCGCGGGCATCGAGCCAAAGAGCGCGTCAAAGAGCGTGGCGTCGGCGCTGATGCCCATGGCCTTGGCCTTCTCGAGCACGTCGGGGAGCATCTTGCCGCCCGAGAGCTTCTTCTCGCCCCAGCATTCGCTCACCTTGAAGCGCCGCGCGAACTCCATCATCATCGCGATGTCCGAGCGCGCCTGTCCGGGCGGCGGCACCATCTGCTGCCAGCCCTGGGTGCGGCGTTCGGCGTTGCCGTAGAGGCCCCACTTTTCAAAGATCATCGCAGCGGGCAGGATCAGGTCGGCGACCTTGGCCGAGAGCGTCGGGTAGACGTCGGCGACGACCACGAAGTTTTCGGGCTTTCTGGCGGCGCGCAGCCAGTGGTTGGCGTTCGGAGCCGACTGGAAGATGTTCACCACCTGCGTCCAGAGGAAGTTGACCGAGCCGTCCTCAAGGCCGCGCAGGAGGCCCATGATGGCCTTGCCCTGCACGGGGTTGGTGGTGCCTTCGGGCACGTGCCAGAGCTTCTCGGCCTTCTTGTGGTGGGCGGGATTGCCGATCAGCATGTCCGAGGGCAGGCGGTGCGAGAACGCGCCCACTTCACGCGCCGAGCCGCAGGCCGAGGGCTGGCCCGTGAGCGAGAAGGCGCCGTTGCCCGGACGGGCGTGCTTGTTGGTGAGAAGGTGCAGCGCGTAGATCTGTTCGTTCACCCAGACGCCGCGCACGTGCTGATTGACGCCCATGCACCAGAAGGAGAGGATGTCGGTCTTCTTGGAGCAGTAGAGGTCGGCAAGAGCGACGAGCTTCTTCTTGAAGCTTTCAAGCGACTCGTCCGGATCGCCCTTGGCGAGCTCGGCCACGAAGTCAAGTGTATAGGGCTCAAGGCCGCGGCGGTATTCGTCAAACGAGATCTGCCAGTGGTTGGCGGCGGCGCCCGCCTGCTTCTGCTCGACCTCCATGCCAGCCTTGCGGCGCTGGCCGCGGGCTTCGGCAGCCGAGAGCGTGATCTTGAGCTGCTTGGCCTGGGTGTCCTTTTCGGCCTCGTAGGCGAACTTGTCCGTGGGACGCATGCCGTAGCCGATGTCGACGGCGCCGGTCGCAAAGATGCAGTGCTTGCTGATGAAGTCGGCGTCGTAGGCCTTGCGGCGAACGATTTCGCGGGCGAGATAGTTGGCGATGGCGAGATCGGTGTTGGGCTTGAAGATGATCTCGATGTCGGCCATGCCCGAGGAGAGATTGGTGTGCGTCGTGAGGTTCACGATGCGCGTTTCCTTGTGCGTGAGCTTGCGGTCGGTGACGCGGCTCCAGAGCACGGGGTGCGCTTCGGCCATGTTGTTGCCCCAGAGCACCATCGTGTTGCACTTTTCGATGTCGCCGTAGATGTTGGCCGGTTCATCGACGCCGAAGGTCTGATAAAAGCCCACCACGGCCGAGGCCATGCAAAGGCGTGCGTTGGGGTCGATGTTGTTGCTGCGGAAACCGGCCTTCATGAGCTTGCTCGCCACGTAGGCTTCGGGAATCGTGTACTGGCCCGAGCCCACGATCGCAATGCCCTCGGGGCCCTTCTGTTCATAGACGCGGCGGAACTGGCGCTCCATCTCGTCGAAGGCTTCCTGCCAGGAGACGGCTTCGAACTTGCCGTTTTTGTCGTACTTGCCGTTGGTGCGGCGCATCAGCGGCTGCGTGAGGCGGTCCTGACCGTAGAGGATCTTGGCGTTGAAGTAGCCCTTGATGCAGTTGAGACCGCGGTTGACCGGCGCATCAGGGTCGCCCTTGGTGGCGACGACGCGCCCGTTGAGGGTGCCCACCTGCAGGCCGCAGCCCGTGCCGCAGAAGCGGCAGACGCCCTTGCGCCAGACGATGCCGGCGTCGGCATCCTTGGCGGCCTGCGCCATTGCCTGCGTCACCGGCAGACCCACGGTCATGGCCGTGGTGGCGGCCACGCCCGCCTTCAAGAGTTCACGGCGCGAGATCGGGATGACTTTCTTGGTCATGTTTTTTCTCTCCTGTGTGTCCCGCCCTGGGCGCCTGTGTTCCTTCTTGTACGGGACCGGGGCAAAGCCGCCGGGCCGTCCGGGATGCATGCGGCGCGAAAGGGCAGTTGAAAAAAGTGATTTGAAGCGGAGGTGTTGCTAGGAGGGTTGTGCTGCGGGAGCCTCGCTCTCGACGGGGGCGTCGTCGGCTTCAAGCTCGCGGTGAACGACGAGGCTTACGTCGATCACGTCGGGGAGCTTGCGCAGCGCTTCAAAGCGATCGGTTTCGGCCTCGATGCTGTCTTCGGAGATGACGACGACAAAGCGGCCGCTTTCGGCGTCGCGTTGGTAGATCTCGGCGTTGGGAACGCCTGCGATGGCCGCTTCGACGGCCTGGGCGTGCTCGGGTCTGCAGCTGACGACGACACCGGAAACAAACATGCAAAACCTCTCCTTTTGGTCGGGGAAAGCGATTTTCCCGGCGGTGGGTTCAGGGGGCTTGACTCAAATGCAATCAAGCAATCAAGCGGATGCTTCGGATGATTAGGAATAGGCCGCCTCGGGGCGCTTGACTAGGCCAAGAGGCGTCTTCAATCTTTTTTCGAAGGCTCAGCCTAATCATATCCAAAAGAAGACAAAATTCAAAAATCCTGAAATATCAGAGAAGGATCGAGCAAAAGCACTTGTCGGAAGAACGCGTCAATCGATGTTTTTCGAGTAGGCCAAGCACGAAAAAAATCGATTTTTAGGGGCGATAAAAGGCCTGATTCCTGAGGGCGGCGCAAAGGAATTGTGGAAATGGGGAAAATTGGCGCAGGCGTCCGAATCCGGGCGCGCCGGCGTGGGGGAGATTCAAGGAAAGTAGGAAGGAAAGGCGACAAAAAAAGAGCCCCAGGCTCAAAGCCCCGGCTCCTTTTCCAAGCGCAGGTAAAAACAAAGCGGAGACACCCTCAAAAGGTGCTCCGCTTTGTCTGGTTGCCTCCCCTCTTCTAGACGGGGGAGCTATGTGACTAACCCACCAGTAGTCTTATTTTTATTAGATGTAGCCGTAGATCATGCCAAGGATCCAGCCCACAACGACGGCGGTCAGAACACCGATCAAGCCGGGTACGATGAAGGAGTGGTTGATCACGAACTTGCCGATGTGCGTCGTGCCGGAGCGGTCGAACGTAATGGCCGCAAGGTCAGACGGGTAGGTCGGCAGGATGTAGTAGCCATAGGCGGCGGAGGCCATGGCCACGATCACTCCAGGAGGCGTACCAATCTGGATGGCGACGGGAACCACGATGGCCACAGCGGCAGCCTGCGAGTTCACGAGCTTGGAGACGATCAGCAGAACGACACCGAAGGTCCACGGAGCAACCTTGATCCAACCGGTCAGGGAGTCCTTCAGGGCGTCGATGTGGTTCGAGAACATCGTATCCGACATCCAGGCCACGCCGTACACCGAGACGATGGCGACCATACCGGCATTGAACACGGCCGTCTTGTTGATCTTCTTGGCACCGCAGAACATGACCATCAGCAGGCCGGAGAAGAGCATGAACATCTGAATGACGAGGGTCATGGACAGACGCTTCTTGCCGACGAGCGGACGAAGTTCAGGCATGGAGCCGAGCAGAGCGACGACCGCAACGGTGGCGAGGAAGATCCACAGAGAAGCCCACTGCTTCTTGGTGAACTTCACGCCGATCAGGGTCGTGGTTTCGCCGTAGACGTACTTGCGCTGTTCCGGATCAGCGATGAGGGCCTGGAACTTCTCGTCCTTGTCGAGGTCCTTGCCGCGGAACACGGAGAACGTGCCGACGGCGAAGATGCCGACGATGGCGGCCGGGATCACGATCGCGAAGAGCTGCATGAAGCCGAAGGGGCGGCCACCGACCATCTGGCCGTCAAGCAGAGCGATCATCGACACGGCGGCCACAGCAGCCGGCGAGCAGATCACGCCCATCTGAGCGGCGATGGTGGAAGCAGCCATCGGGCGTTCCGGACGGATGTTGTTCTTGATGGCCACGTCATAGATAATGGGCAGCATGGTGTAAACCACGTGACCAGTACCGCAGAGAACCGTCAGGAACCAGCAGAGGTACGGAGCGAGGTAGCAGACAAAGCGCGGATGCTTGCGCAGCGCCTTTTCTGCGATGGAGAGCAGGCAGTCAAGACCGCCCGCAGCCTGCATGGTAGCGCCAGCGCACACCACGGCCATAATGGTCAGGATCACGTCCACCGGCGGCTTGCCGGGCTTCAGGCCGAAGCCGAAGATGAAGATGATCAAGCCAACGCCGCCCATGAGACCCAGCGTCATACCGCCTCTGGGTGCTGCATAGAACAAGCAGGCAAGGAGCACGATGAACTCTAGCCAAAAATCAAAACCAATCATTTCTCTTATCCCCTCGGTAGGTTAGGACGCGTCAATTATCAAACTGCCGGCACCACTTTGGGGGTAGACCGTTGTGTCTATTTAGCTGACTTTTGACCTGTGTCCAATTGTTAGTGCTTTTTACACTTGCAAAAATCAGGCCAAAACAGCCTGATTTTTGTTAAAGAATTCCCCAAAAAAATGGATTAATCGCAGGGTGATACCTACTCATAGGCAAGGGTTTGTTCTATACCATGTTTGGGTTATTCCTGTTAATTGCTATTTTTTTGAAAGTGCAGAGGGTTAATACCTAGGTCTTAAAGCCTAGGTCTGAACGGTTGAATTTTGGCTGCCTTCATTGGTTGTCTTACCGGAGGGCTTCCGACTACGTCGTTTCGTACGGCCAGTCGAGAATGCCGCCGAAGTTGTGCACGTGCTTCCAGCCTCGTTCGGACAACCAGCGCGCGGCAATGCCGCTGCGGCGGCCGCTGCGGCAGTAAAGCAGGTAGAGCGCGTTCTTGTCGTCCATCTCGGGCGGAATCTTTCCCGCGAGGATGTCGTCGAGCACGATGTTGCGCGCGCCCGGGATGTGGCGTGCGCCGAACTCTTCGGGCGTGCGCACGTCAATGACGGCGGGCGGGTTGTCGGCGTGCATCAGGTCATGTGCCGTGTCGGCGGGAATGTCGATGTCCTTGAGGTCGTGTAAGGCGTCGGTCATTGCGTGGTCTTCAAAGAAAATCCAAAAAGAAGCCCGAAAAGTCCGTCTCGAACTTTCCGGGCCGGCGGTCGATTCTAAGGCCTGCCGGGGCGGGAAGCCCTCGGCAGGGGTTGAATCCGGGCGCGCTGACTTAGAAGCGGTGCGACTTGCCCGCCGTGTCGCCCGCCGGGCGGGCGCTGCGGCAGGGCTTGATGACGAGCGAGGGTTTCGTCGCTTCACCCGAAGGCAGCGGAGCAATCGCATCCACCGTGCCGTGCTTGCGGCGCAGCTCCTCGATGTCGCCGAACTCAATGGCACGCTCAGGGCAGCTTTCAACGCAGACAGGGGTGCCGCCGCGGCTTGTACGGGCCACGCAGCCGTCGCACTTGCGCATTTTTCTTGCCTTGGTGTCGAGCTGCGGTACGCCGTAGGGGCAGGCCTTGGCGCACATGCCGCAGCCGATGCACTTGGCGGTGTCGATCACGACGAGACCATCCTCTGTGCGCTTGGCATGTGCACCGGTCGGGCAGACCTTCACGCAGGCCGGATCGGCGCATTCGTTGCAGCCGAGCGAGACGTAGTAGGCAAAGACGTCCTGACGCCAGGTGCCGTCCCAGTTCTGCCGCCATCCGCCGCCTTCGTACTCGACGACGCGGCGCAGATTGAGGCCGACGGGCATGTTGTTCAAATCCGCACAGGCAACCGAACAGGTGCGGCAGCCCGTGCAGCGGCTCACGTCAATAAAAAATCCTTTCTGAGACATTGTTCTTTACTCCGTGTTCAGGCCTTGCGGACGTCGACCAGGATGGTGTGCTGGGCGTTGCCCTTGCCGAGCGGGCTCGGGCGGTGCGAAGTGAGGGTGTTGATGCAGCCGCCGACGTCAACGCGCTTGCTGCCGATCATCTGCGGCTTGTACCAGGCGCCCTGCGGGATCGTCACAACGCCGGGCATGATGCGGGGCGTCACGCGCGCAGGCAGCCGTACCGTGCCGCGGTCGTTGAAGACGTCGACCATGTCGCCGTCGGCGATGCCGCGGGCACGGGCATCGAGCTCGTTGATGAAGGCGACGTCCGGGTGCAGCTCGCGCAGCTTGGGCAGGTTGTGGAAGGTCGAATGGATGCGGCCGTGACCATGGAAGCCGAAGCACTGCAGCGGATACTTCTTGGCAAGCGGGGTGCCCGGCATGTCCCAGGTGCGCCAGTAGACCGGAATCGGCGAAATCACGTCGCCCTCAGCCAACTTCCAGTCCTTGACCATCTTGGCAAGAGACTCGGAGTAGATCTCGATCTTGCCCGAGGCGGTCTTGAGCTTGTTCTTTTCCGGATCCTTGCGGAAGGCTTCAAGCGCGATGGGATCCTTGCGGCGGCCCCAGACCTTGGCCATGCCGTTTTTCCAGAAGGTCTCGAAGTCGGGAAGCTCGGGCACCTTCTTGCGGGTCTCGTCGTAGCACCAGCGTACCCACTCTTCCTGCGTGCGGCCTTCGGTATAAGCGTCCTCAAGACCGAGCTCGCGGGCGATCAGGCGGCAGATCTCCCAACTCGACTTCTGTTCGTACTGCGGCTCAACCGCCTTCTGGATGGCGAGCATGCAGGCGACGTCGCCGTGGCTGCCGCCCTGGCAGGCCGCGTCGTTCGTCTCGGGCCCGAGGATGTCGGGCAGGAGGATGTCGGCGTAGCGGCACGAGGGCGTCATCATGTTGTCGCACACGACGAGGAACTCGAGCTTGGTTTCATCGGCCAGCAGCTCGTCGGTCCAGTTGCAGTCGCCGTGCTGGTTGATCATCGTGTTGCCGCCCGAGTTGACGATCATCTTGATGTTCTGCGAGAGCTTCTCGACACCCTTGACGCCGTCGGTCGTGCGGCTCATTTCGGTGCCGCGGTAGATGGCGTCGGTCCACATGAAGACGGGAATCGAGGCCTGAACCGGGTTCTTGCCCACCGGGAGGTACACGGCCGGGAAGGGCGTATTGCCTTCGTGTTCGCCCGAGTTCGTGCCGGGCAGCCCGATCTGACCAAGAAGAATCGGCACCATGGCGATTGCACGGGCGGTTTCTTCGCCGTTGGCATGGCGCTGCGGCCCCCAGCCCTGAGAGACGAAAAGGGGCTTTGTCTTGGCCATTTCTCGGGCGAGGTTGCGGATTACGTCAACCGGAATGCCGGTGATCTTCGAGGCCCATTCCGGGGTCTTGGGCGTCTTGTCGGCGCCGCGGCCGAGGATGTAGGACTTGTAGTCGGCGTTCTTCGGCGCAGAAGCGGGCAGCGTCTTCTCGTCATACCCGATGCAGTACTTGTCCAGAAAGGCCTGATCGACCCAGTTGTGGGTGATGAATTCATAGGCCAGTGCGCCCACGAGAGCGGCATCAGTACCCGGGCGAATCGGGATCCACTGATCGGCGCGGGTGGTGGCGGTGTCGGTAAAGCACGGGTCGATTACGATCGTGCGCGGACGATGACGCTGCATGGCGGCGTCGACCTGATAGCCCTTGCCGCCGCCCGAGGGACGCATCACCGAGAAGTTGTTGCCGAAGACCACGTAGAGCTCGGCATGGGCGATTTCGCTCGGCAGCGACGCCGGACGTCCGCCGTAGGTGAAGGGGAAGGAGGCCTGCAGCTGCGCGTTGGAGTACGAGCCGTAGTACTTCAGGCACCCGCCCATGAGGTTGATGAGGCGCTGCCAGGCGCGGCGCGAGCTCACAAGCGACTGCTGGCCGGAGCAGTACTGCCAGTAGATGGATTCGTTGCCGTAGGTTTCCTTGATGCGCTTCCACTGCGCGGCAATGGTCTGCACCGCTTCCTCCCAGCTGATGCGCTCGAACTTGCCTTCGCCGCGGCGGCCGACGCGCTTCATCGGGAACTTCAGACGGTCGGGCGAGTAGATGCGTTCGCGCATGGAGCGGCCGCGCTGGCAGGCGCGCAGCTGCCGGGGCCCAAGCGTATCGGGTTGGGTGTTGTCGGTTTCGATGCGGATCACCTGACCGTTCTTGATAAAGCAGCGCACCGGGCAGCGCTGTCCGCAGTTGATGACGCAGGCGCACCACTTGTACTGGCCGTAGTCTTCGACGGCGGCGGCCACGGCCTGTGCGATCGGGCTCAGCTGAAGGCCGCTTGCCGCAACCGCGGCAAGAAACGTCCTTCTCGAGATGACGAAGTCGGGCATAGATGTTTCTCCTGAAGAGGCGAAGGACGAAAAGGTTGTGATGGGTTTTTGCGCCGCATGCGTGCCGCGTCCCGAGAGAAAAATTCAAGGCCTTTCAAGCCTTATGAAGTTTTTAGAAGCCCTCGGGGAGGTTGGCGGCACGCGAATGCGGGCTTTCGCCTTCGCTAAGAAAAATGTGTCGGGATTCACGTGGGGGACGCGTTCCCGAACGGGCGGCATACGATTGGTATGCCAATGGGCGGGAGTTTAAGTGAGAGGGGTTTTGCCCATAGGGTAAAGACGCCCGAAAAGATTGTCTCAGGACAAACAAAGGGAGCAATTCCATAGGATCGACGTAATAAAGAAGGATGTTCCCGTTGGGGGTGCGGCTTGCCCGGGAAGAGGCGGGTTAGGAGGCGGGGGGCGCCGCATGGTGCGGGACTTTTCATCACCCTACAATCTGACATCTGACTTTCATTTCCGGTTTTTCGGAGTTCTTTTATGAACATGCACAACATGATCGGCGCTGGGAGCGCCGCGCATCTTTTCGTCGGCCTCGCCGCGGCCATGATGCTTGCCGCTCCCGCGGTTGCGGCAGTCGATGGCGGCGCCGCAGCAGCAGGCAACACAACGATCGAGTCCTTCAACAAGGCCAAGCGCCTGCTTGAGCGCGAGGTGTATTTCGATCACCGCGTGACGCTTTACTGCGGCGCCGCGTTTGATGCGAAGAAAAACGTGGTGATTCCCGAGGGCTTCACGACGCCCAAGCATGCAAGCCGCGCCAAGCGCATCGAGTGGGAGCATGTCGTGCCGGCTGAAAACTTCGGGCGCGCCTTCATCGAGTGGCGCGAGGGCGACGAGTCGTGCGTCGACAGCAAGGGACGCAGCTTCAAGGGCCGCAAGTGCGCCGAGAAGGCCAACAAGACGTTCCGCTACATGCAGGCCGACCTCTACAACCTTTATCCCGCGATCGGTGCGGTCAACGCGATGCGCTCGAACTACCGCTACGCGATGCTGCCCTCGGAGTCCGCGACGTTCGGCACCTGCCAGATGAAGATCGACGAATCGGGTCGTCGCGCCGAGCCTCCTGAAGCCTCCCGCGGGTCGATCGCCCGTTCGACGCTTTACATGACGGCTAGCTACCCGCAGTATCGGCTCTCTTCAGCCCAGCGCCAGCTGATGCAAGCTTGGGACCGCCAGTACCCCGTCGATCAGTGGGAGTGCCTCAGAGCCAAGCGCATTGAAAAAATCCAGGGCAACGAAAACGCCTTCGTGGCCGAGCCCTGCCGCAAGGCGGGCTGGTACTAGCGCTGGCCTTTTTCGGATGTAGGCTTCCCGGGCGCAAGCATGCGCTCGACCTTGGCGGCCACGGCCAGCCCGAGCTTTTCCGTCTCCTCAATCGTGAGGTGCACGTGATCGGGCTGATCGGGCAGCCCCACTACCGGGGCGGCGTCAAGAAAGTCGGCGCCTGCCGCCCGGACGGCGGGCTCGATCACGCGCGCCCAGTCGCGCGACTTTTCAAGGGCGCCGGAAAAGAAATCGCCGTAGGGCGTGTCGTCGCCGTCGAAGGCGGGCGGCAGAACCACGAGAACGCGCGGGGCGGCGTACGACGTGCGCCGCTGCCATGCGGCCGTTCGCACGCAGTCCACGAGATTTACGAGCCCTTGGGCAACGCCCTCTGCATTGCGCCCATGGTGCCGGGCGAGGTCGTTGGCACCGAGCATCACGATCACGAGATCAACCGGCATGTGTGCCGACAGTGCGGCCGGAAGCGTTCGCAGGCCGTTGTAGGTTTCGCCCGGGATGAGGCCGCTGCCGGGGCTATCCGGCTCATCGAGGTCGGTCGTGCGGCCGCCCAGGGCGTCGACTTCGACGCGGCAGCACTCGGGGATCCTGCCCGAAGACTGCAGCGCCTTTTTCATGACTTCGGGCCAGGTGCTGCAGCGCGGCATGCGCGAGACGATCTGCGTGGCGATGTCGTAGATCCAGCCGAAGGTGAGCGAGTCGCCGTAGACGAAGATGCTGGTGCCGTCTGCGCGGCCTGAGGGTTCTTCGGGCTTATCGCCGGCAGCAGAGACAGCAGAAGCGGCGGTCGCCGCGACGGCTGCGGCGCCGACGAGCACGCAGAGCGCCGCACGGCGCAGAAGTGTCGAGAGCATGAAAACCTTGAGGGGGCAAAGAAGAGGGAAGAGGGGCTGCAGGAAAGTGCAGAAACAGATAAAAGAAAAGGCCCTCGGACATCAGTGGAGGGCCTTGATGAAGCGCTTTACACCGGCATCTCAAAGTAGATGACGTCGAGATAGTTGCCGAACTTGCAGCCCGCCTCGGTGAGCGTTCCCACGAAGCGAAAACCGAGCCGCTCGTGCAGCTTGATGCTCGGGACGTTGTCGGCCGTAACGAGTGAAACCACGCGGTGCGTGCGCGCGTCCTTGCGCGCAAGATCAATGACGGCGCGCGAAAGGGCCAGACCATAGCCGCGCGAGCGGTGCTGCTTGTCGATATAGACCGAGAGCTCGACCGTGGTGCTGTAGGCCTTCTTGGGGTTGAACTCCGAGAGGCTCGCGTAGCCCACCGCCCGGCCGTCGACGTCGGCCACAAGAAGCGGGTGATTGTCCTGGTTGTGCGAGAGAAGCCAGTGGCGGCGCTCTTCGAGCGTGGGCACCATCGTGTCGAACGTCGCGGTCGTCTCGAGTACGGCGTCGCGGTAGATCGAGTGCAGATCGACGAGATCAATTTCTTTGGCAGGACGAATGATCACAGACTTCCCCTTTTTTTATTTTTTGGCCTTTGGAAACGAACGACCGATGGTACTGCGAATGCTCAATTCTAGATTTTTCGCGTCGGATCGAAATACGGTGAATGGCCTAAAAAGCCTTCGGAGACGTCGCACTTTTTTGAAAGCAAATGTGCGCGGGGGCGCGATCGGTGAACGTTGAAAGCGGACGTAAAAAACGCCTCGCGCAGAAGCTTTGCGCAAGGCGTTGCGTGAGGAGCGAAGCGGCGGGCGGCCTTTTCAAGCCGCCTTTATCCACTTTTATCCGCCTTTATCCTCCATAAGGCTCCCACTTTCCGCGGTTGAGCTTGAGGTAGTCGCGGCCCTTGTATTCGAGCACCGCGGCCTGACCGTTTTCGCTCACCATGTGCGTCTGCGGCAGATCCTTGACGAGCGTCTCGAGCGGAACCGCGCCCGCGCTCTTGGCAAAGAAGTTCGTCTCGATCGTGCGCCCGATCAACGTCGTAAGCGCAAGGTAGCTCGAACTGCCCGAGACATGAATCTGGGTCTTCGGGAGGTCCTTCAAGCCGATGAACTTCGCGAGAACCGGCACCTGCGTGATGCGACGGCTCGGGATGTCGCGCAGACGCGGCGTCTGGATGCGGTCGCCGCGCACGGCTGCGCCGTGCTCGGGCACGACGAGCAGAAGCACCTTGCGCTTACCCCTTTCAAGCTCGTTGATGGAGGTGTCGAGATCGTCAAGGAAGCGCTTGGCGCGCGGCTCAAAGGCCTCCCAGCGGCTGTGCAGCGGCAGGCGGTTGCCGTCGTGCAGCGCGATGAAGTTAAAGAGCGACACCGTGCGGGCCTGCTTGTCGCGGTTCATCACGCGCGTCCAGTGGCGCATCACGGAAAGCGTATCGGCAATTTCCTCATTGTTGAACGACATGTACTTGAGCGGGAACTTTCGCTGCTCAAAGGGCGCGGTGAGACCGGCCTGGGTGCGCATCGTGTTGAGGTAGTTGTCGTAGGCGCCGCTGTGGTCAAGGAAAAGGTGCTGCTTGAAGCCCAGCGAATCCAACCGGTTCATCACTTCGCAGTCAGGGCGGCGCGCCGAGTAGAGCGCGTCGTGCGAGGGCTGCCCGCAGGCGCCCGTGAGAAGCCGCAGCGCCGCAGGGCCCGAGTAGGAGGTGGCCGAGTTGAAGTTGTCGAAGCGGATGTTGAAGCGCCCGAAGACCTTGTGGTTTTGCAGGTTCGCGGCCTCAAGATCGTCGTTGGAAAGCGAGCAGATGTTGAGGATGATGATGTCAAAGGGCGTGTCGCGCGCCGAAATTCCCGTCGGGAACTGCACCATGCGCTCCTTTTCATAGTCAAGGAACGTCTGGTACCAGTTCTGCACTTCCTCGCTTGCGGCGACGGCGTCGCTTGTCTGCACGCTGTTGGCCTCGGCCAGAATCTCGGCCTGCGTCTTGGGACTTTCGGCCTGCGCCAGAACGTGCGGCGCGCGCACGGGCGCCGCAGGCTGCATGAAGAGCGGCTGCACGATCAGAAAGGCCATGTAGAGCGCCGTGATCGTGGTGATGCGCACGAAGTCGCGCAGGAGGTAATAGCCCAACACGATCACCACGCCCCAGCCGATCATCTGCGGATTGATGAAGTCCCAGACGAGCTGCACGACGTAGTTCACCGAGAAGCCGGCGATGCCCGAGGTGTTGGCGATGATGCTCTGTGGCCCCGGCAGCCAGCTCTCCGACCAGACGAGCGCAATGCCTAGCCCGATGGCAACGAGCTGACGCAGCGCGTTCGTCACACGGCCCGTGATTGGCACGAGCACGAAGAGAAAGAAGACCGCGTTGAGCAGCAGGTCAAGGCGCAGATAGCCCGTGTAGGCGAGCGCGAACTCGCCGATGAAGAACACGTTCCAGAGCCCGAGGCCGAAGTAGGTGCGCCGCGGGGGCTGAGCGCAACGCGCTGCGCCTGCGCCCGAAGACTCGGGCGTCGGCTGGGTTTGCTTGAGGCTCACTTCTGTGCTCCTTGCGCTGCGTCGTCCTTCGCTGCGGCGGCGTCAGCGTCGGCTGCAGGCGCCTTCTCAGTCTTCTCCGCCTCCTCCACCTTCTCCTTGCTCTGGGCGGCAGGAGCCTCATGCTCGGGCTCTGAGGCGGCCTCGGCGTGTTTGGCCGCGGTTTGAGCCTGAGCCTTGGCCTGCTCGGCCTTGCGGATCTCGGCTGCACGCGCATCGGCCGCCGCACGGGCGGTGGTGAAGTCGCGGGCGGCCGCGGAGATCTCAAGGCGTCCGTCGACGTCGAACCGATAGAGCCCTTCGTCAAAGCCCGCGCCGTAGAGCATCAGGACGTTGCGATAGTAGTTTTCTCCGATGATGGGTTCCGACCCGATCACGGTGCGAATCAGATCAGCGGTCTTGGTGCCGTCGAGAAGCTCAAGAAGGCACGCGGCAAAGCCCGCCGACCCCGCCTGATTGACGGCGCCCGTGACGACGTTCACCTTTTCGGGCGGCATGTTGACCGATTGGGTCAAGGAAATCATCGGCTCGAACTGGGCTTTCAAGATGTCGTAGGCCGGATCCTCGGGCGAGAGCATGCCCGTCCAGAGGTAGACGCGAATCGAGTTGTAGCTTCCCAACGTGTAGTCGTCGCCCTCGGGGGCGATGAGCTTGCCCGTCTTGTCGATCTTGGCCCAGTCCGGAGAAAAGCCCGCCGGCGCCGTGCGCACGAGCGCACGCACGGTGCCCTCGGCCACGGTGGCCCAGTAGGGATCTTCGAGCGCCATGCGCCGCAGGATGAAGAGCGGCCAGTAGCTCGGATTAAGCGTCACGTGCGTGGGGTGGTCAAACCCCCGGCCGCCCGGCAGCAGCACGCGGCCGAGGTTGGGCACCTCGCGCACGTCGTTTTTCAAGAGCTGCATCATCGCGCGGGCCTTTTCGGCGTACTTGGGCTCGTTCCAGATGCGCGCGGCCTCAAGCAGGTCGTAGGCGATCCAGAGGTCGGAGTCGGTGGCGTTGTTGCTGTCGATGATGCCCCAGCTCTCGCCGTTCTTGCCCCAGAGCCAGCTCGGAAGCTGCTTGGTGATGTCGCCCTTGGCGAGGTTCTTCTCGGTCCAATCGAGGAGCCTGTCGAACGTCTCGCGGTCGTTGGCCACGAGCGCAAAGAACATCGCGTAGGACTGGCCCTCGCTCGTCGTGATGGCGCGCGGGTCGCTGTGGTCAATGACGCGCGCCGAGGCGTCGATGTTGGCCGCCTTGAAGCTCGTCCACATCGGCCAGGCGTTGGCGTTAATGGCAACAAAGGTCATGGCGCCGGCAATGGTCGTCATCAGCAGGGTTTTCATGCTCGGGGCTCTCATGCTCTTCTCCTGATCCAACGGCGCATGTAAAGGAAGATTCCTGCACCGGCCACAAGTGCGGCAGCAAGGGCGCAGAAGACGAGGATGAAGGGACGGTCGGCAAGCGACAACCACACGCGGCGCAACCACGGCATGTCGCCCACGGTGTAGGTCGACTCGGGGGCAAAGCCCGTGAGCGTATCCTCGCCCACGAAGACCGTGCCGCCAGCGGCTTCTGCAAGATCGCCCGGCCGCGCGAGGCGGCTGTTGAGCACGTGCGCGCCCTGGGCGCCTTCAGAGAGCAGCGCAACGAGCGTGCGGTTGCCCGCGAGCGGCGACTTGATCGAGCTGATCACGGCAAAGCCCGTGGTCAGGAATTCCGGCGCGGCGTCCTCGGTTTCTTCGGACTTGACTTCGTTCTTGGCGTTGTTTTGGCCTTGAGCCTTTGCGTCGGCCTTGGCTTCAGCCTTGTTGTTGGCCTTTGCGGCGGGCTTTTCAAACCACTTTTCAAGCGTCTGCGCGAGCGCATCGGCCGAGTCCTGGCTGATGTCGAGCACCGTGGCGGGAAGCTTGCCGACGACAAGCAGATCCTTGTTCTGCATGAGGGCGGTTTCGCCCGGTGAAGCGATCGTCAGATGCACGGGGGCCGTGCCGGTGGCCGCGCCGATGCGTCCGATCGCGTTGAAAAGCGTCGTGAGCTCGGCGCCCGAGGCCTTGTCGTCGATCACCGCAGCAGTCTGCGAGAGATCGGCGTACTTCGAAAACGGGAATGCGCCCTGCGTAAAGAGCCCGATTTCGGGCAGCTGCGCGTAGTGGTACATGCCGCTGAATTCGATCATCGAGGTCGGATCGATCTGGATCTGGTGCGTCGGAAGCGTCGAGGCGCGGCAGTTTTCGGGCGACCCTTCGTTGGTGACCGTCTGGTAGAACGTCTCAAAGGAGATGTCGTTGACGGCAGCAAGGCCCGAGGGCTTGCCGCCGATGGCAACGGCAGGACCCGTTTTGAGCGGCAGCGACACCGTCTTGGCGCCGCGGCTTGCGTCTTCGGAGAGATTCTCGCTGTCGGCGAGGTACCCGTTTACAAGCGTTCTGAGCTGCGCAGGCTGCCCTGCAGCGGGCTTGGTGTAGCGGTACAGAAGGCTGATGTTGGCTTCCGAGGCGCTCGTGATGTACATGTCGGGCGCAAGGCGCATCTCGACGTGCAGGGCCGGGAGCGCCGTCCCGCGGGCGGTGAGCTGCTCGGGGTACTCCATGAGCTCGCGCAGCGGCACGGCCTCATCGGTGTTCACCCAGCGCGGGCTGCTGTAGGCGGGAAGGACGTCTGCGACCTTGAAGTCGCCCTTGACGCGATGGCGCGGCCCGATGAGCATCTGGTTGGAGGCAACGAGCGCCTGCGCGGCGGTTACAAGCTCCTTGTCGTTGCGCCCGCCCACGACGAGCATCTTCTCAAAGAGGCTTCCCGGGGCGTCGAGCATCAAAAGCTCCGGCCCTTCAAAGACCGGGAGCTCGGCCATGAACTCGGGACGCCGTTCGTTGGTGGCAAAGACGACGTAGTGGCCCTTGCCCGGGAGCGAGCCCATGTAGACCGGGAAGTCGGCGCCGCGCCAGCCCGAGAGGGCGCCGACGTGACCTGCGACCAGCGCCGCGGCAAGCTTCTGCTCGCGGCTCGGGGCCTCGGCAAAGACGAGCGGCAGCACCGTCGCGGCGTTGCCTGCGGCGTCGACAAAGGGAAGAGGCAGCTGCGCGAGGTCGTTGGAAAGCCGCAGATTTTGCTTCGAAAGCGTCAGACGGCTCGTCGGCGCGATGTCAAGCCAGAGCGCCTTGTTGCTTTCGTTTTCGCAGACCACCTGATAGTGGCCCACGAATTCGACGGCGATCTGGTTGCGCTTTTTCATTGCCTTGGGGTTGAGGGCAAAGGAGGCGTGGGCGGGTTTGCCCATCGTGTCCTTTGCAAGCGCATGCGAGCCCTGCAGTTCGCCGTTTAAAAAGACGTTGATCTGCGAGGTCGCGGCAATGAGAGAGGGCGCGGCGGTGAAGTCAAGCTCAAGCGCGGCGCTGCCCACAATCTCATCGGCGCGCACGCCGAAGTCGAAGTACTGCGTGGGGTTGGCGCCGGTGAGCTTGACGGCCGTGGCCTGGCCGCCGGGCACAAGACCGATGAGATCGAGCGTCTGCGCCACGTTCGTGGTGGCGTCAGTGCGCCAGACGGCCGAGGGCTTCTGGGGCTGGGCGTCGTGTGCGGCCGCCTGGTTGGGAGCGGCCGAAAGCGGGCTCGCAAGCCCCACGGTAAGCGCCAGGCAGGCGCTGCGCCAAAGACTGAGTTTCAAGCGTTTGAATGGCTTCATGACAGTGGTCGATGTCAGGCCGCAGCGCGCGGAACGCGCGGCAGCAGGGACAGAATGAAACGGATTGCGCGGCCCACGGAGCCGGGCAGGAATTCGATGAGCGACTTGTAGCCGTAGATCGCAAGCGACCCAAGCCGCAGGAAGCCCGCAACGAAGTGATCGTCGACGTGGCCCTTGGGCGGGATGGCCCACATGCCCTCGCGGGCGAACGTGCAGCGGTTGAAGGCAATTTCCTCGCGGCTTGAGTGAAAGACGAGCGCGGCTTCAAAGGCGCCGGCGGCTTCGTCGACGGTCGTGACGCGCGCCTCAAACCGGTGGCGCTCGCCGCGCGAGGCGAGCTCAAGTACGAGCGTCTTGCCGGCTGCAAGCTGCGCGAGAACGCTCGCATCGGCCGCAATGCGCACTTCCTGCTGCGAGTATTCAAGAAGCTGCGCAGCAAGAGCAGAGCCTGCCGCGGCCTCGGACGATTTCATGAAGAGCGAGACCGGCACCTCAAGCGGGATGCGCGGCAGCCGGTGCTTTTGCACCTCTTCGACAGCCACGGCCGCGGCCGCGCCGAGCACCATCAGGTTGTAGACGATCCAGCCGATGTTGATGATCAAGGTCGACACCTGCGGGTCGGCCGCCGTCACGGTCTTGTAGATGCCAACGAGAAGCCCCGCGACATTGAGCGCAATGAGTACGAGCACGGGCTTGGCGATGCTCCAGTCGACGTACTTCTTGTCGATCGTCATGCCCTTGGCGGTGACGTTGAACTTGCCCTTGTGCGGGAAGATGAGCGCAACGGTCGTGGGCAGCAGGATGTACCAGGAGAGCACCGTCTCATAGACGCCGCTTAAAAACGGATAGCGGTAGCCGCGCTGCAGGATCTGGTTTGTGATCGCCGCATGCACCATGTGCGGAATGACGTAGGCAAAGATGGCCGCCGCCGTGGCGTAGATCACGTAGATGTCGGCAAACATGTAGGGCAGCGGCGCCACAAGAAAGATCAAGCGCGGCAGCCCGTGCAGGAAATGCACCATGGCGTTGAAAAAGCACAGTCGCTGCGGCAGCGTGAGCCCCTTGCCGAGAAGGGGATTATCCAGACGAAAAATCTGGATCATGCCGCGCGCCCAGCGGATGCGCTGCCCGATGTGGGCCGACAGGGACTCGGTCGAGAGACCTGAGGCAAGCGGCCGCGAGATGAAGGCCGACTTCCAGCCGAGACGGTTGAGCTTCAACGACGTGTGCGCGTCTTCGGTCACGGTCTCAACGGCGATGCCGCCGATCTGTGCGAGCGCCGCACGGCGCATGACGGCGCTCGAGCCGCAGAACATCACCGCGTTCCAAGTGTCGTTGCCCTTTTGGATGAAGTCGTGAAAGAGCGAATTTTCAATGGGCATCGCCCGCTCAAGGTGCAGGTTCTTTTCAAACGGATCGGGCGAATAGAAGTGATGCGGGGTCTGTACGAGGGCGATGCGCTTGTCCTTGATGAGCCACCCCACGGTGCTCGTGAGAAAGTCGCACGAGGGCACGTGGTCGCAGTCGAAGACGACGATGAATTCGCCCTGCGTGATGGTCAGCGCATGGTTGATGTTGCCCGCCTTGGCGTGGTTGTGCTCATCGCGCTTGATGTAATTGACGCCCACGGATTCCGCAAATTCGGCAAAGGTCTTGCGGCTGCCGTCGTCCAAGAGATGCACGCGCAGCTTGTCGGCGGGCCAGTCGAGGTTGAGCGCGGCAAAGACCGTGGGCTTGATCACCTCAAGCGACTCGTTGTAGGTCGGAATGAAGATGTCGACCGTGGGCCACGTCGTGCGGTCGGCGGGCATCGGCCAGGGCTTGCGGTCAAGAACCCAGCAGACCTGGAAGTACCCCAGAAGCATCACGATGAAGGCGTAGATTTCCGCGGCGAGAAGCAAGAGACTAAAGAAGAGCTCCACGGGCGTTGCGCCGTGAATCGTCTGCGTGCAGCGCCACCAGAGATAGCGCCCGGAGACGGTGACCGAGATCACGAAAAGGACCATGAGCGTGACGCGCGACTTGACGTGCGTAAAGCTCCAGGCCGAAAAAAGCATGATCGACAGAAAGATCACCTGCCCCTTGACGTCAAAGGGCTGCGTGATGCACAAGAACGCAAGTGCGGCGACGACGACCATCAACGTGCGCACGAGCATCTTCTGCAGGCGCCGCGGCACGGGACTTTGGAAGGTTGCGGCCTCGTGCTCCTCAAACGTTTCGCCCACGTGCGACAAAAGCCTCGTGCCGAGCCGGCCGATGGCCGCGCCCAGACGCTGCATGCCGTGCACGAACGCGCGCACCGTGCGGGCAATCGGGTTGGAGGTGCTGAAGCGCTTCCAGTCGAAGGCATAGACCACGCACAGCAGCAGCGACTGTAGAAAGATGCGCAAGACGTCGGCCGCCGACGGGCGGTCGAAATTCACGTGCGGATAAAGCCGCCTGCGGTTGGCGCGGATGTTCTGCCACCAGCTGCGCTCAAGCGGCACGAAGATCCAGGCAAGCACGAGCGCGAAGGCGTTTACCGTGAGCGCAAAAAGACCTGTGCCAGCATCCGACCATTCGGTGATGCTGCGGGCAAAATGCCTGCGAATCTGTTTGAGCGAGAAAAAAAGCATGAATTGGGCAGGGCTACGTCGCCGGAAGGAAAAATGCCGTCGTGCGCGTCTGTGCGGTCAGACTGGGTTCAAAGGGCGACGAGAAGGGCAATAAAAGCCAAAAAGGCAACTGCAGACTGAACGTTGCTTCAGTCTGCAGGCTGCCGAGAATTATAAAAGACCCCGTGCGGCGACCCTGCCTCACCACAGGAAAACGAGACCCGAAAATTGTTTCAAAACGCGTGAAAATGGCTTTTGACTGCGTCAAACCGCCTTCGAAGGCAGTGAAGAATCGAGATGCCGCAGGGGATGATCTTCACTTAATCGTAGTACCAAGTCGGCTCTTGACATTGGTCAAGAAAACCTCGCGTCTTTTTCCTCGGAAGTAGGGTCGATGTGTCGGTCGGGGGTAGGTCGTTCGGTTAAGAAAGGTGGGGGCAAGGCCCTTCTTTTTGCGTGGTGCTCGGTCTGTCGGTGCATGAATCCATCGACCAAAAGCGTAGACAGGGAGGCGTAATTCCGAGCGTATTGGTGTGTGTTGAGAAATTTTTGCTTTCCGTGTCAGTGTTTGCCCGGGGGTGGGGTTGTCGACAAACACCTTGAAGGGCGAGGCGGATGACCTCCCAACGACCGATTGACGCTCCTCGGGTGTGCTCATGACAATGAGGCCCTGAGATGATGCGCCGGTGTGGCCCGCAGTGCATGCCAAGTGGGTGCCGGTCGTCGTCTGTTCTGTAAAAGAATGACGCGCGAGAGGTTGTCGGCGTTTTACCCCGAAGCGGCAGAGACTCCCCAATTCTGCCTTCCCGGCAAGCCGATCCTCGCGCCGGCAAAGAAGAAAAACTCCCCTCAGGAGGGTCCCATGGAAGTTTCTCGCAGAAGTTTCTTCAAGAGAGGTTTTCTTGTCGGCACCGGCGGCGTGGCCGCCGCGCTCACGGGCAAGGTGATCGCTGCGCCCGCCAAGAAGGCTCCCTACAAACTTCAGAACGTTCAAGAAGTTACCAACATCTGCTGCTACTGCTCCGGCGGTTGCGGCACCATCTGCTCGTCGCGCAACGGCGAGCTCATCAACCTCGAAGGCGACCCCGATCATCCGGTCAACCTCGGCGGCCTGTGCCCGAAGGGCGCGGCCATGTGGGGTCTGCGCAACGTCGTCAATCCTGACCGCACCACGAGCCGCCATCCCGACCGCGTCATCTACCCGATGGTGCGTCGTCCGGGCTCGGACAAGTGGGAGCGCATCAGCTGGGAGCAGGCCGTCAAGGAGATCGCCCGCCACGTCAAGAAGACGCGCGACGCGAGCTTCGTTGAACGCGAAGACGGCGTCACGGTAAACCGCTGCGACGGCATCGCGAGTCTCGGCGCTGCTCAGCTCGGCAACGAAGAGGCCTGGCTCGTGCAGAAGTTTGCCCGCAGCCTTGGCGTCGTCGCCATCGACAACCAGACGCGCGTGTGCCACTCCTCGACCGTCTCGGGCCTTGCGCCCACGTTCGGCCGCGGCTCCATGACGAGCCACTGGTGCGACTTCGCCAACTCCGACGTCATCATGACGATCGGCTCGAACAACGTCGAAAACCATCCGCTCTCTTCGCGCTGGGTCGAACGCGCCCAGGACAAGGGCGCGACCTGGATCGTGATCGATCCGCGCTACTCGCGCTCGGCCGCGCAGGCCGACATCTACGGCCGTCTGCGCCCTGGCACCGACATCGCCTTCTTCGGCGGCCTCATCAACTACATCATCGAGAATGATCTCTGGCACCACGACTACGTGCTCAACTACACGAACGCGGCCGACATCATTCGCGAGGACTACGAATTTGACCCGGTGAAGGGTTTCTTCTCGGGCTGGGATCCGGAAAAGAAGAAGTACAGCGCCGCGACCTGGGGCTACGACGTCGACAGCCAGCGCCAGTGGGATACGCGCGAGGGCTCGCCCTTTGCCTGGGTGAACAAGCCGGGCACCCCCAAGTTCAAGACGCCTGCGCTCAAAGTCCTCAAGAAGGACATGACGCTCACCAACCCGCGCTGCGCCTTCAATCTCCTGAAGAAGCACTTCTCGCGCTACACCCTTGACATGGTCAACCGCATCACGGGCATGGACAAGGACGTGCTGCTCAAGGTCTGGCAGACCTACGCCTCGACCGGCAAGCCCGACCGCGCGGGCTCGATTCTCTATGCTCTGGGCGAAACGCAGCACACCTACGGCAGCCAGAACTGCCGCATCATGTGCCTCGTGCAGCTTCTCTTGGGCAACATCGGCAACGCGGGCGGCGGCATCAACGCGCTGCGCGGCGAACCCAACGTGCAGGGCTCGACCGACGTGGGTGCCTCGGTCCACCAGGCCCCGGGCTACCTCTCCTGGCCGCGCGGCGACATCCATCCGACGCTTGCCGACTACCTGTCGAAGGAAACGTACGCTGCGGGCTACTACACCAACAAGCCCAAGTTCTGGGTCTCGGCTTTGAAGGAATGGTTCGGCGCCAACGCGACCGTCGAAAACGACTACTGCTACGACCTGCTGCCCAAGATCAGCCCGAAGCATGACTACGCGTACTACTCGACGATCATGACCTTCAACCAGATGCGCGACGAGCGCATCAAGGGCTACTTCTGCTGGGGCATGAATCCGGCGCATTCCACGCCGAATGCCAAGCACGCGCGCAACTCGATGGCCAAGCTCGACTGGCTCGTCGTGGCCGACTGGTTCTTTACGGAAACGGCCGACTTCTGGCGCGCGCCCGACATGAAGCCCGCCGACGTGAAGACCGAGTGCTACTTCCTGCCTGCGGCCCTGATCTATGAAAAGACGGGCTCGATCAACAACTCCGGCCGCTGGATTCAGTGGCGCGAAAAGGCAGTTGAACCGCCCGGAGAGGCCAAGAACGACTTCGAGATCATGCTGATGCTCTGGAAGGAAATCCGCGGCCTTTATGAAAAGGAAGGCGGCGCCTGCCCCGATCAGATCCTGAAGACCAACATGGACTACACGATCAACGGAAAGCCCGATCTTCGTGCACTGTGCTGGGCTCTGAACGGCTACGAAGTCGCAACCGGCAAGCTCGTGCCCGCCTACGGCAGCCTGCAGGCCGACGGCACGACCGCCTGCGGCATCTGGATCTTCTCGGGCTACTACAACAACGAGGCCGAGAAGATGGATCCGATGAAGCAACCCATGACGCGCCGCAGCAAGGACGATCCGACGGGGCTTGGTCTCTTCCCGAACTGGTCGTTTGCCTGGCCCGCGAACCGCCGCGTGCTCTACAACCGCGCCTCGGCCGACTTGGAAGGCCGTCCGTACAACCCCAAGCGCGTCTTGGTCGAATGGAAGAACGGCAAGTGGGTGCAAAACGACGTGGGCGACTTCGTTACCGCCGCTGCGCCCGACAACAACGCCTTCTTCATGACCTGGGAGCAGAACGCAAGACTCTTTGCCTCGGGCATGAGCGACGGGCCGCTTCCGGAACACTTCGAGCCCCATGAGTCGCCCGTGCAGAACCTTCTGAACGGCGCCGGCGGCAACCCCTGCGCAGTCTTTACCGACGATCCGTCCGTGAAGCGCGGCGCAAGCAAGGACTACCCGTACGTGGTCACCACCTACTCGGTGGTCGAGCACTGGCAGTCGGGCACGCAGACCCGCAACATCCCGTGGTTGAACGAGCTCATTCCGTGCAACTTCATCGAAATCAGCGAGGAGCTTGCCAAGGAAAAGGGCATCAAGAACGGCGAAATGGTGCGCGTCTGGAACAACCGCGCCTCGGTCAAGGTCGCTGCGATGGTCACCAAGCGCATGAAGCCCATGGTGATCGACGGCAAGGTGACGCACGTGGTCGGCATGCCGCACCACTTCTCGTGGGGAACCAAGTTCGCTACGGGCGACAACGTCAACGATCTCACGCCCAATGTCGGCGACCCCAACTCGTGGATTCCGGAATACAAGGCCTTCCTTGTGAATCTGGAACGGGCAGCCTGATGCTGCGGTGTTTGAAGGAGAATAAATAATGGCTAGCAATAAAGAAGTTGCCATCCTGTTCGACTCGTCGCACTGCACGGGTTGCAAGGGCTGCCAGGTGGCCTGCAAGCAGTGGAACGTACTGCCTTCGCCCATGGGTCTCAACGCCAACAAGTTCACCGGCTCCTACCAGAGCCCGGCGGATCTCAACGGCGACACGCGTCTCGTGATGACCTTTGCCGAGCACGAATCGGGCAACAAGTTTCAGTACCTCAACTTCGCCATCGGCCGCCGGTCGTGCTTTCACTGCACCGACGCGGCCTGCGTGGAGATCTGCTCCTCGGGCGCGCTCTACAAGACCGAGTCGGGCGTCGTTGCCTTCGATACCGACAAGTGCAACGGCTGCACGTACTGCGAGTCGGCCTGCCCGTTCGACGTCCCGCGCTTTAGGCCCACGGACGATCGCATCGACAAGTGCACGCTGTGCCTTGATCGCCTCGAAGAGGGCGGAATCCCGGCCTGCGTGAAGACCTGCCAGCCCGAGGCGCTGAGCTTCGGTCCGCGCGACGAGATGATCGCCAAGGGCAAGAAGCGCGTCGAGTTCCTCAAGAAGAAGGGGTTCGAGAAGGCCGAGCTCTACGGCGAAAACGAAATGGGCGGTCTGCACGTGCTGCAGGTCTGCAAGCACGGGCACGAGGCCTACGGGCTTCCCACCAACCCGAAGAAGAATTCGCTCGTGACGATGGCTACGGCCATGCGCGCGGTGACGGGTGTGGGCGCTGCCGTCGTGGTCGCGGGTCTTGCCGCTTCGTTTGTGGCCGCCCGCGGCTACAAGCGCGACGAGGTCACGATCGACGAGGCCAAGAAGAGCTGGACGCCCGAGCAGCGTGCTCTGGCCGACCGTGAAGTCAAGGAGCTTCTTGAAAAAGAAGCCCGCAACAACTAACCGCTAGAGAGGTGATGACTATGACTCGCTACATCCAGCGTCATTCGCTGCTCACCCGCGTGACGCACGGCGTGGTTGCCATCTGCTGCATCCTGCTGGCGGTCACCGGACTGTTCGTCTTCGTGCCGAGCCTGGGGGGAGGCACCATGGGAGGCGCCTTCACGCACACCATGCGCATGATCCACCGCGTCCTCGCGATTCCCTTCATCGTGGTGCCGATCATCGCGGTGCTGCGTTCTCCGGGCGGCTTCGTGCACCTCTTCAAGGAGGACATCTTCGGCAAATGGGACAAGGACGACGTCGCCTGGGCGATGAAGTTCCCGCTTTATCTCTTTGCCCCGGGCAAGGTGCACATGCCTCCGCAGCATCACGTGAAGTCCGCGCAGCGACTGGCTGACGGCGCACTCGTCTTCTTCTGCATCTTCATGGCTCTCTCGGGCATGGTCCTGTGGCTTAACACGGGCATCCTTCCCGACGGCGGCTGGAAGGTCGAGTTCTCGCAGGAGACGGTGCTTCTTGCGCACGTCGTGCACGACATCTTCTTCTTCCTCACGGTCTTTGTGGGCATTGCGCACATCTACCTCGGCGCGGGCATCTTCCAGCCCTACCGCGGCACGGCGCGCATCATGTTCGGCGACGGCAAGGTCAGCGAATCCGACGCCGCCTACCACTGGGGCTACTGGGCCAACGAAGAGCTGGCTCTGGGCAAGAACGTGACCGAAGAAAAGGATCCGGCCAAGAAGTAACCTGAAAACTACGGAAAAGCCCCTTTGCGGTTCTGCCCGGACCGCGAGGGGAGCCCCGCCTCCCAGCGCGGCGGAGCACTTCCCCTTAAAGGGCTTTTCCCTCAAGACTTTCAAATCCCCAACAAACACGAACGCAAGGACATTTCCTCCCTATGCTCAACATCAAGAACATTGAACGGTCTCTCGCCAAATACGCCGGCACCGAGGATGCGCTTCTTGCCGACAAGCTCAAGGTCTTCGGGGCGCTCATCAAGCGCGCGGCCGAGATTTCGGCCCGCTCCCAGACCGTCATGCCGCAGTGGACGCATGAGGACTTTGAGGCCGCGCAGCGCGGGACGATCACGCTTTTGAAGAAGTCGCCCGTCAGGCTCGACCCCAAAGCCTTTTATGAGGCGCTCACGGAACTTGCGGCGGTCTTTGTCGAGGCCTCGGACTTAAACGACGAAGGGCGCGCCCTGTGCGCTTGCGTCGACTGGCAGGCCCTTGCCGCACCCGAACTTGTGGCGCTTGCGGCCTCCGACCCCTACGCCTATCTCGAGCGCATCGAGAGCCTGGTGGAAAACAAGGACGTGCTCGAGATCTTTGTGCTCCCGGTGGCGGGCTTTGCGATCCGCGCGTTTCTTGATCCCGTGGCAAGTGAAGCGGGCCGCGAGATTGATGCGCTGCAGCCTGATACCGTGCACACCGAGCGCGCGCTCAAGTGCCCCGTGTGCGGCGGGCCGGCAGCAATTGCCGCCGTCGTCGGCACGATGCGCAACGGCAACGTCAAGAAGCTTTACTGCACCTGCTGCGGCGCGAGCTGGAAGTTCGAGCGCATCCGCTGCGCGGTATGCGGCGATGAGGCGGTTTCGGACCTCTCCTACGTGCACGACGAAAAGGACGAGTCGCACCGGCTTCACGTCTGCAAGTCCTGCGGGGCGGCGATGCCCACGGTCTTTGCGGGCGAGGAGTTGAACTTCAATGCCGACGTCGAGGGCATCGTGATGAGCGGGCTCGAGAATTTCTACGAAGAGGAAAAGGCCGGCAAGACGCAAAGCGCCTGACACTTGCAAAGAAGGGCACAACAAGAAGGACCGGGTAAAGAGAGGTCGGTATGCGGGAAAACATTTTGAAGACGGGCTTGTTCAACGACATTGAAATCGGCACCGGCAACGCCGCGGGCGAACGTGCGGAAATTTCCGGCATGACCGGCGCGCGCATCGTCGAAGTCCGAAAGCTCGACGCCGTAGGCGCTTCGACCGACTGGGTGGCCGAGGAGGTGCCCGTGGCGCTCGTCTACAACGGCATCTCGCACGCCGTGATGATGACCTCTCCCCTGATGCTCGAAGAATTTGCGATCGGTTTTTCGCTTTCCGAAGGCATCGTCGGGTCGCTTTCCGACATCTATTCGATCGACGTGCTTGACGGCTGCAACAACGGCAAGGAAGTGCGCATCACGGTTGCAAGCGAATCCTTCTGGAAGCTCAAGGAGCGCCGCCGCTCGATGGTGGGCCGCACGGGCTGCGGCATTTGCGGCGTGGAAAGCCTCTCGGAGGCGGTGCGCGAGTGCCGCCGGGTGGGGAACACCCAGCACTTTGACATGCGCCACTATGCGACGGCCCTTGAATACCTCACCCGCGTCGAGCGCCTGGGGGAACTCACGGGCTGCACGCATGCCGCGGTGTGGGTCAATGCCGACGGCACGTATGCGGGCGGCGCCGAGGACGTGGGGCGCCACGCGGCCCTTGACAAGCTCCTCGGTCTGCGCGCGAAAAACGGCTGGAAGGACGGCGCGCTTCTGGTGAGTTCGCGCGCCTCCTACGAAATGGTGCAGAAGGCCGCGGCCTGCGGCGTGGAGATCATGTTTGCGGTCTCGGCGCCCACGGCGCTTGCCATCGACATGGCCGATCGCAGCGGCATGACGCTTGCCGCGTTCTGCCGCGCCCGCCGTACGAACGTCTATACGCACGCCGATCGCTTGATCGGCCTGTAACGGCTCCAGCAAGACGCCGTCCCATTTTCGGACGGCGTGCAAGGAATCACATTTTCTCCTCTGTAAAAAAGTTGACGCCGACTTCGGACAGAGGCTCTTTCGAGCTGCCCGATCGGCGTCTTTTTTTGAAATGGGCTTCGTCGGGCGCGACAAGCTGCCCGACGATTTCCCCGACGACTTAACGACTACTTGTCGTAGTCGCAGACCGTGTGCCACAAAAGCTCGGTGCCCGCGAGGAAGTCCTCGATGCGCATGGCTTCTCGCCAGTTGTGCGAGCCGTTCTGGTTGGCGACGAAAATCATCGCAACCGGCACGCCGGCGTTGCCGAGCACGGCCGAGTCGTGGCCTGCGCCGCTCGGCATCGCCTGATAGGGGATGCCGTGCTTGCGCGCGGCCGCCTCGAGCCTGCCGCGTACGTCGTCGGAGACCTTGCACGACTCGCACACGAGCACGTCGTCAAAGACAAAGCGCACGCGCTTTTCGCGTCCGATGTCCTGGGCTTCGGCCTCCATGAGCGCATGAAAGCGCGCAAGGGTCTGCATGTCGAGACTGCGCATGTCGAGCCCGAAGGTGACTTCGCCCGGAATGATGGCAATGGCCGCGGTGCTTGCCGTGTTGACGACGCCGCAGGTAAAGACGAGATCCTGCCCGGCGGCAAGCCAGCTCACCCAGTGCCGGTCCATGCGCGAGAGCAGTTCGCCCAGGGCCATCACCGCATCGTGGCGGAACTCGCGATCGACCGCGCCCGAGTGGGCGGTTTCGCCCAGTACCTGGCAGGCCTGGTGCCTGAGGTTGCCGCGAATGCCCGTCACGATGCCCACGCGCTCCTTGTCCGACGCGTCAAGCCGCGGCCCTTGCTCGATATGCAGTTCAATGAAGGCGGCGATTTTCGAGAGGTCGGCAAGCACCTTGCCAGAAGTCATCACGTCCGGATCAAAGCCCGCGCGGCGGATGGTTTCGGCAAGCGTGATGTCCTCCTTGCGGTGCTTGAGCGTCACTTCAGAGGGCTTGAGCCCGCCCGTAAGCGCCAACGACCCCACGTAGCAGCGTCCGAACCAGGAGCTTTCCTCCATGCGAAAGACGAGCACGCGGTAGTCGCGCTTTAGTTTGATCCCCTCGTCGTGGAGCATCTTGGCAACCGTGAGGGCCGCGCAGACGCCTGCAAGACCATCGAAGTTGCCGCCTTCGGGCACCGAGTCTCCGTGCGAGCCCGAGACGATCGCAGGCAGCGTGCGGTCTTCACCCGGCAGCGTCAGCCACAGGTTTCCCGCCTGATCGACCTCGGACTGCATGCCGATGCTCTCTCCGATGCGCGTTACCAGATCGTGCACGAACTGTTCGTGCGGGCCGTAGCCCATGCGCGAGACGCCGCGCCCGTCGGCGCTGTCCTTGCGCACCGTGTCAAAGAAGTCTTCAACAAAGGCCCGGGCCTTCTCCTGAAATTCACTCATGCGTCTTTCCTCCCTGTTTTGTGTGCACGCCGAGCGGCCCAGCACGTGTCGGGCACGCCTGCGACGCTAGGAAATTGTGCGCGGACGCAGGGCAAAAGACAAAACCGCGCCTGTCCAAAAAGGAGACAGGATCAAGGGGTGATGCAGGAGACGGTGCGGGAGGGGAAGGGCGTAATGAAGGGCGAAAGGAGGGCAATGCGGGAAAAAGGAGGGCGTAAAAAGGCGGCTTTCCCGCTTGAAGGAAAGCCGCCTTGAAGAGAGCTTTAATCAGGCGCTGCCTGCGCCTGAAAAAGCATCGCTCTTAGAGCTTGGCGAGGTACTTGCCCACACGGCGCCCGAAGGTCACCGTACGGCCGCAGGCCATGCCGGTCGAGAGGTTCGGGTACGTGTTGGCGAAGTAGCTGCCGCTGTCGTTGCCGATGACGTAAAGGCCCGGGATCGGGTTGAGATCGTTGTCAAGCGCGTTCATGTTCGTGTTGATCACGATGCCGTTGAGCGTGCAGAGGATGTCGCCCGTATTCTTGGCGCCGTAGAACGGCGGCTTGTCGAGCGGCGAAAGACGGAAGGGTTCCTTGCCGTAGTCCTCGTCCTTGCCCTTTTTGACAAGCTCGTTGTAGCGCTTGACGGTCTTGGCAAGCTCCGCCGGCGGCAGCAGAAGCTTCTCGGCGAGCTCTTCGATCGTGTCGGCCTTCATCAGGAAGCCCTTTTCAAGCAGCACCGGGAAGTACTTCTTCTGGAAGACCTGCCAGGGGATGTTGGGCTGGGCGCCGTTCTCGAACGGATACAGGCGCGAGCAGCCGTGCATCTTGAACTGCTTGGCGTACTTCACCCAGTTGGAGTCAAAGAGCGTGTAGTGGCAGTGCCCCTTCTGGAATTCGTCGGCGTGCAGGATGTTTTCGTACGTGCCCGATTCGTTGATGAAGCGGTGGCCGTCGGCGTTGACCTTGAGCCAGGGCTGCGAGGCCATCCAGAACATGCCCACGTCGCCCTTCTGGGCGGTTTCGGCACCGTTGGGCTGATCCGGACGCAGGGCGCAGCGGTCGAACTTCATCGTCGCCTGCGTCTCGTCCATCTTGGCGCCAACCCACAGGCAGGCGCGGATGCCGTCGCCGCGGGCGCCCGGCATCGAGCGGTTGCGGCCGATGACGCGCAGCGTCCAGGGCTGCAGCGCTTCGAGCATCTTGTAGTTGAGTGCGTAGCCGCCCGTGGCGACCACCACGCCCTTGGCGGCGTTGTAGCGCACGTACTTGCCTTCGCCGTTGACGGCGATGCAGCCCGTGACTCGACCCTTGCCGTTGCGCTCGAGCTTCACCATGCGGGTGCTGTAGTCAAAGCGCGCACCCTTCTTGACGGCGTAGTCGTGCAGAACCTTGTTGCCGTCAAGGGGCTTGCCGGTGCCGTCGTTGGAGCCCTTCCAGAGCGGCGAGTGGCCGGTCGGGAAGTGATGAAAGCGCGAGTCGTCGACCTTGTCGCCCGACTCGTGCCAGAGCTCGACGCCGCGCTCGGCCAGACGGTCGCCGTACCAGTTGATGGTCTCGCCCGAGTTGTCCGCCCAGACGCGATAGAGATCCTGCTGGACGTGGCCTGCCGCATAAAGCGTCATGATGTTCATGTAGTCGAACTTGTCGATCTTGGTGCCCGCCTTCTTCTGATAGCGGGAGTCAAGAGCAGCAAGGTCGTCGCGGATGCCCGTGCCGGTGGGGAAGCGGTCGATGCCGATCACCTTGGCGCCGTTTTCGGCAGCCGCGCAGATGGCGAACATGCCGCCCGTGCCGCAGCCGATCACGAGGATGTCGGTGTCGACCGTCTTGGCGATGTCCTTTTCGGCGATTTCGGGCGCCTTGCCGAGCCAGTCGCCGTCATCGGCGGCAGCTTCGGACTTCGTGATGACTTCAACGGGGATCTCGCCCTTGGCCTGGGCGATGCACTTTTCGGCCGCCTGCTGAACGGCCTTCGAGGTGATGGAAGCGCCGGAGACGGCGTCGATCTTGGCCGACTGAACGGCAAGAAGCGACTTCTTGAGATCGGCGGCAGCGGCCTGGCCGATCGTGGGGGTCTCGTGGGAGACGTCGAGCACGACGTCGGTGATCTTGTTGGCATCAAAGGTCATCGTGACGGTGACGTCGCCGATGCCGGCGGCCTTGGCCGAATAGGTGCCGGGCTTGTAGATGCCGGCGGCCGGAGCGGCGTGAACGCCGACGGCGGCAAGGGAAGCGCCGCTCGCAATGCTCGTGCGCAGGAATGCGCGGCGGGAAAGGTTGTTGGTCATAACTCCTCCAAAAAGTTAGATCATCCGAACCTGGGTTTCTCCTTTGGGTTTACCCTATGGTGGAAGAACGGGGTCAGTATATGGTCTCAAGCCAAACCTTCGTAGGGGGAATTACGGTACGTCGATTGCTATCAGATAAGGGTGGAAAAAGCGGCCGAAAAAATAGCAAGACGCCGACGGAAGACCTCCGCCGACGCCTTTCCCGAGGGGGGATTTGAGCCAGAGCGATCAAACTTTCTCGCGGATGGCGATGCGTTTTTTCCCGGCTTCGCGGTCGATCTTTCGGATGTTCGCGCAAAGCTTTCGATCCGAGCACTGCCCGCAGAGCGCGAGTGTCGAGCAGTCCTTGAAGTCAACGCCGCGCCGCTTCCAGACGAGATCTTTGAGCTCGCGCAGATGTTGGCGATAGGACTCGCCCGCCTGTAGCAGGCGTTCGAGCTCGGCGCCCTCGCCCACGGCAAAGACGATGCGCGTTGTCCGGATTTCAGCAAAGGCCTTTCGCAGTCGATAGCGCAGAATGACACCCTAGAAGGAAAAAGAGCGTCAGAAATTTTGTGTCTATGGGATAATCGGAGCCCCTAATGCGGCAGGAGCTGTGCAACGACGAGCAATGCTGCCATTTCCACGACAGCCCCAACGAGCTGGTAGGCAACGGCAGGCAGTACGACAATGATGCCGTCGGCAGGATTGCAGGAGCGGACGCGTTATGGGCGTGAGAGAAACCGATGTTCGCATCGGTCAATTGGCCAATCGTATCCGTTTGACGTTCCTGCGTGATCACCTTGCAGAGGTTCTTGAAAGTGTGCCGGAAGCCCGGGTGACGGCCCGGGACGCTATCTCCTATGCCTTGCAAAAGGAAGCGAACCAGCGTAGGAGTAACCATTTCAAACAGGCGCTGAGAGCGGCTCTCTTTCCCTGGATCAGGACGCTGGAAGCGTTCGACTTCTCTGCGCAGCCTTCGATCAATTCCGGAGTCATCTGGGACTTGTCAAATCTTGAGTGGATTGACGCTGGCGAAAGCGTCTCCCTCTTTAGCTCATCCAGCATCGGCAAGACGGATCCGGTGATTGCGCTGGGCTACATGGCGGTAAAGCGCAAGTACTCCGTCCGGTTTTACGATGCCAGAGTCCTGTTGACGTATCGCCTCACCGTCGGTCGACTGAGGTTCATTGTTCGCGCAATGTGACTGATGGATTCGTTTCAGTGTCGCCGACTGAGGATTTCGCCGACCTGATTTTCGCTGATCATGGTTGAAGGGCTCCTATGTTGGACTCCTTCACGAAGGATCCTCCTATTTTTCGTCATTTGATCTTTCCTTCTTTTGACTGGAAAGCTCTCATTGCGTCAAAGTGGAAATTTACGCTTGCGTCTGAGAACACCTAAACAACGATTTCTTGAAAGCCCACAACTGGTGCTGGCCCGGGCTCATCTGGGCCGAAGTGGGTGGAAGAACGGCGGGGAAATCTCCCCGCCTCCTATCCGATTGTCTGTCAGTGCCGCTCGTTAAAGAACGAGCAGCAGAACCAAAGCAGGCCGTGAAGGAGAGACGGCAGTCAGAAAAGAGAAAACCCAGACGTCTGCAGACCGTCTGGGTTTTGAAATTGGTGGAGGTGGCGGGAATTGAACCCGCGTCCGAAGTGATTTTTTCGTCGGATCTACATGTTTAGTTCACTAATTTTGAGATCTTACCGACAGCACTGCCAATGAACGGGCCTACTGCCGGCCAGTCGCTAAGTTTCGGATGTGCCGTCGCGACACCGGCTCACCCTAGACTCTGTGAAATGACGATGCTGCCGGTTTAACCCGGCCCAAGCCAGAGACCACTTGGTGCATCGCTCGCGGCATTAAGCGGCGAGAGCGAAACGCTCGTTGTTGGCGTTTATTTTTGTCTAGCTGTTTAACGAGGTGACTAGACCTCGGCATGCACCGTACGACGTCCTACACCCCGTCGAATCCGGAACACCCCCGTTGGAACACGCAATTGTACCGGTGCAGGCCGGGCTTTTCCACAAAGCGGCCGGCAAGTTGTTGCGCGAAAGGTTCTGGGGCGGATCGGAGCCTCTCGATCACCGCACAGTGCGCAAAAAGAAACGCCTGACAAGCGTTGCGAGGGGAGAGGAAGGGAAAAAGAGGGGTACGTCAGGGGCACTTTGTGGAGGGGCGGAAAAATGGGGAAAACGCGCGGTGCGGCCTTCGCCGCTGCGGCGGGCGTGCGATCCGAAGGCATCGCATGCCCCATGACCGATTTTTTGAGGGAAAGACACGACCAAGATTGGTGCTTCATGCACTAAATTAGTGCATCGCAACGTACAATACCTGTGCGATTTTCGTGCACGTCTCCCTTGAAAGACGGCAGGATTTTGAGTTTGCCGAACTGGCACGGAAATTGCTTATCCATTACGTGAAAATCAGGCGAAGCCTCTGGGACAATCTGGTGTCTTGGATTTTCGGGCTTTGCCTTCCGGTACAAATCTTTCCGATTGGCTCAAGGAGAATCCATCATGACGTCGCCTGCTGACGTATTGCAAATGGTCAAAGACAACGATGTCAAGTTTGTTGACTATCGTCTTACCGATACCCGTGGTCGCGAGCAGCACCTGTCGGTGCCCGCGCATCAGCTCACCGAAGACACGTTCGAAGACGGCCAGGCCTTTGACGGCTCGTCGATGGCCGGCTGGAAGGGCATCGAAGCGAGCGACATGATTCTCATGCCCGACCCTGAGACGGCCCACATGGATCCGTTCAGAGAACAGAACACGCTCGTGCTCACCTGTGACGTGCTCGAACCCGATACGGGCAAGGGCTACAGCCGCGATCCGCGCTCGCTCGCGCGTCGCGCCGAAGCCTATCTGAAGTCGACCGGCATCGGCGACCAGGCCTTCTTCGGTCCCGAACCCGAATTCTTCATCTTCGACGGCGTCACCTACGCCAACGATCCCAACTACACCTTCTTCAAGATCTTCTCGGAAGAAGGCCCCTGGTCGAGCCGCATCGAGTATGAAGGCGGCAACCTCGGCCACCGCGCCCCGTACAAGGGAGGCTACTTCCCGGTTCCGCCTGTGGACAGCCTTACCGAAATTCGTGCCGAAATGGTGACGTTGCTTGAGCAGCAGGGGGTTCCCTGCGAAGTGCACCACCACGAAGTGGGCGCTGCTGGTCAGTGCGAGATCGGCACGCGCTTCTCCACGCTCGTGCAGCGCGCCGACTGGCTGCAGATCATGAAGTACACGATCTGGAACGTGGCTGCCGCCTACGGCAAGACCGCCACCTTCATGCCCAAGCCCATGTTCGGCGACAACGGATCCGGCATGCATGTGCACCAGTCGATCTGGAAGGATGGCCAGAACCTCTTTGCAGGCAACGGCTACGCCGGTCTGAGCGAGCTCGCGCTCTACTACATCGGCGGCATCATCAAGCACGCTCGTGCTCTGAACGCGCTCACCAACCCGGCCACCAACTCCTACAAGCGTCTGGTGCCGGGCTTTGAAGCTCCGGTGAAGCTTGCCTACTCTTCGCGCAACCGCTCGGCCTCTCTGCGCATCCCGCACGTCTCGAGCCCGAAGGCCCGCCGCGTCGAAGTGCGCTTCCCCGATCCGATGGCCAACCCCTATCTCGCCTTCTCGGCGATGATGATGGCCGGCCTCGACGGCATCCAGAACAAGATCCATCCGGGCGAGCCCGCCGACAAGAACCTCTACGATCTGCCGCCGGAAGAAAACGCCAAGATCCCGACGGTGTGCTCCGAGCTCTCTCAGGCTCTCGAGTACCTCGACAAGGATCGCGAGTTCCTCACCCGCGGCGGCGTCTTCAGCGACGACCTGATCGACGGCTACATCGCGCTCAAGGAACAGGAAGTCTCGCGCTATCGCTGCGCCGTGCATCCTGTTGAGTACGAGATGTACTACGCCGGCTAATTCTTAGCCATCCCGGCAGCGTGCTGTTCGTCCAGCAGAACGCTGCCGGGGCAATCACTTCACTTCCCTCGGAACGGACAATCTGCTTCGTTTCGTTCCGCGGCCGCCGGTACTGCCAGCGGCGGCCGTGGAGGGCTTTTTGCCAAAATTTCTCGACCGGCCTTGACGCCGGACCCGACGCCTTGAGCGTGTTTCTCTGAACCATCATGGCCCGTACATCGACACCCAACTTCTACGTCCATCTGCAGACGGCGGCCGACCTGCTGACGACGAGCATCATCGTGCTTGATCGTTTCGCCCGGGTCTGCTGGTGCAACAGTGCGGCGGAAGCTCTGATGGGGTGCTCGAGAAGAAACCTCAAGGGCACTGACGTCGGCCTGATGCTGCCGCAGGTGCGCGACTGGGTGGAGAAGTTTTCGCAAAAGGATTCCAAGTACGCGCCCTACAGCGCCGTGGCTGAGTTGCGGCGCCCGATGGACGATCCCGAACCGGTTCACGTGAGCCTGTCGCAGATCGCAGGCAGCGACGGCATGCTGCTTCTGGAAATCGCCGAGGTTGAAAAGGCGATGAAGCTCGCGCGCCAGGAGCAGGAGGCGGGGATGAGCGACGCGACCAAGGCGCTTCTAAGAAACCTCGCCCACGAAGTCAAGAACCCCTTGGGCGGCATTCGCGGCGCGGCGCAGCTTCTTGAGGGTGAGCTCTCGACGCCTGAGCAGCGCGAGTACACCGAAGTCATCATTTCGGAAGCAGACCGGCTGCAGTCGCTTGTGGATCGGCTTTTGATTCCGTACCGCAAGGAGCGCCATGTCGATGAGGTGAATCTGCACGAAGTGCTTGAGCGCGTGCGCAATCTCGTTCTGGCCGAGTTTCCGCACGGCCTGCGGATCGTGCGCGACTACGACGTGTCGGTGCCGCCGATCAAGGGCGACCGTGAGCAGCTCGTACAGATATTCCTCAATCTCTTGAGAAACGCAGCGCAGGCGACGAGTCATCTGATGTTCGAGGAGCGCGCCGAGGTGCTGCTGCGCACGCGCGTGGCGCGCCAGTGCGTGATCCAGAGAAAGCGCTACCGTCTCGCGCTCAACGTGCACGTCATCGACAACGGGCCCGGGATCGACGAGTCGATCCGCGAGAAGATCTTTTATCCGCTCGTGACCGGACGCGACGGCGGCACGGGGCTGGGGCTGTCGATCGTGCAGACCTATGTCGAGCAGCACGGCGGCAGCATCGAAGTCGACAGCCAGCCCGGCCGGACGGATTTCAGTCTGCTTTTCCCTCTGAGTGATCCGCTCTGAAAAAACAATCGGGGAGACCAAAGTGAAGAGAATCTGGGTGGTAGACGATGACCGCTCCATACGCTGGGTTCTGGAGAAGGCGCTCAACCGTGCGCAGATGCCCTGCCGGCTCTTTGAGTCGGCCGAGGAGGTGCTTGAGGCCTTGAAGGACGAGGTGCCTGCGGTGCTGCTGAGCGACATCCGCATGCACGACATGAGCGGCGTCGATCTTCTGGCGCAGGTCAAGGAGATGCACCCCGAGGTGCCCGTGATCATCATGACGGCCTTCAGCGACCTCGACAGCGCCGTGAGCGCCTTTCAGGGCGGTGCCTACGAGTATCTTGCCAAGCCCTTTGACATCAACCGCGCCATTGAACTTCTGCGGCGCGCCTGCGAGGAAAGCCGCGCCCGGTCGTCCGACAGCGGTGCCGAGGCCGGACAGGAAGAGGCAGAACCCGAAATCATCGGTCATTCGAGGGCGATGCAGGAGGTGTTTCGCGCGATCGGGCGCCTCGCGCACAGCAACGTGACGGTGCTTCTGACGGGCGAATCCGGCACCGGCAAGGAAGTCGTGGCGCGCGCCCTGCATCGGCACAGCCTGCGCCGCAACGCGCCCTTCGTGGCGATCAATACGGCGGCCATTCCGCGCGAGCTCCTTGAAAGCGAGCTCTTCGGCCACGAGCGCGGCGCCTTCACCGGCGCCAATCAGATGCAGTACGGGCGCTTTGAGCAGGCCAAGGGCGGCACGCTCTTTCTCGACGAGATCGGCGACATGCCCATGGATCTGCAGACGAGACTGCTGCGCGTCTTAAGCGACGGGTGCTTCTACCGCGTGGGCGGCCGGCAGTCGATTCGCGCCGACGTGCGCGTGATCGCAGCCACCAATCAGAACCTCGAAGAGCGCGTCAAGGAAGGCCTCTTTCGAGAAGACCTCTATCACCGCTTGAACGTCATCCGACTGAGACTGCCGCCGCTGCGCGAGCGGCCCGAAGACGTGGAGTCGTTGGCCGACCATTTCCTCGCCAACGCCGCCAAGAGCCTGCAGACCGAGCGCAAGCGGTTGACGCCCGAGGCGCTTGACTTCATCCGGCGCTTCCCGTTTCCGGGCAACGTGCGGCAGTTGGAGAATCTCTGCAACTGGCTCACGGTCATGGCGCCCGCGCAGATGATCCATGTCGATGATCTGCCCTATGAATTCCGCAGTGCGGCCGGAAAGACCGAAGCAAGCGGCGGCGCCTATGCCGACGCTTCGGGCTTTGACTGGTCCGGACTGCTGCGCGAGAGCGTCTTGAAGCGCCTTGAGGCCGAGGAGCCCGGCGTGATGGACGCCATGACGCGCGAATTCGAGTCCGTGCTCTACAAGGCTGCGCTTGAATTTACGCACGGCCGCAAGGTCGAGGCAGCGCAAAAGCTCGGTGTCGGACGCAACACGCTCACGCGCAAGATTCAGGAGCTCGGCATCGGCTGATGCGCCCGTCAGGCGTGCCCCAAAAGCCTTCTTTTAAGGACAGCAAAAAACCGCCGCGGCGTTTGGATGACGCCGGCCGGCGGTTTTTTGTGATTGGCTCACGGGGATTCTTCTTCAAGAATCCCGGTGAGCTTTCGGAGCAGTTCTTGGAAAACCGCGTTTTTGTTTTAGGCGGCTGCCTTGGGCTGTGTGAAGGCCTTCTGCAGCAGGCCGATCACAAAGCCTACGACGGCAAAGCTGATCCAGCCGAGGCCATAGGAGTGCAGCGGCACCCAGCTCTTCAAGAAGGCTTCAAACCCAGGCATGGCGACCTGAGCGGTCTCAAGTCCGTTGATGAGAGCCATGATGAAGGTAAGGCCAATCGTCCAGGCATAGACGCAGCGCGCGCCGCCGAAGCGGTTGTGCAGGAAGACGAGCAGCACGAGCGCAACGCAAAGCGGATAGAGGAACATCAGCACCGGAATCGTCGAGACGATGATGGTCTTGAGACCGAAGAGGCCGATGAGGTAGCTCACGATCGCAAAGATCACGGCCCAGGCGGTGTAGCTCATCTTGCGGGTGAGGGCGTGGAAATAGGCCGCCGTGCAGCTGATGAGGCCGATGGCGGTAGTCAGGCACGCAAGGATTACCATCACCGAGAGCAGTACCGCACCGTTGTGGCCGAAGAGAATCTTGGCGCTTTCGGCAAGAATCGGCGCACCGGTGTCCTTCATGCCGATGGCGGCCACGCTCTCGGCGCCGACCTTGGCGATGAAGATGTAGATGAGCGCAAGAAGGGCGCCCGCGATCACGCCCGACTTCAGGACTTCCTCGGAGACCGCCGAGGGCTTCTTGATGCCGTTGTCGTTGACCGCACGGATGACGAGCGAGGCAAAGATGAGCGCGGCGATGGCGTCGAGCGTGTTGTAGCCGTCGAGGATGCCCTGGATCACGGCCTTGCCGGGTGTGGCGTAGGCTTCGCCCGCGGGCGGCATGGCGCCCATCGGCTCAAGGAAGGACTGCACGATGAAGGCCGCAAGCGTGAGCACCAGGAGGGGCGTGAGCACCTTGCCGATGCGGTCGACGAGCTTCGAGGGCGAGACGGCAAACCAGAGCGCCACGCAGAAGAAGACAAGCAGGAAGATCGGCATTGCTATGCCGTCGGAAGTCTGCGGCAGGAACGGGCGCACGGCGATTTCAAAGGCGACCGTGCCGGTGCGCGGCAGCGCAAAGCAGGGGCCAATTGCCATGTAGCAGACGATCGTATAGAAGAGGCCGTAGGCCGGGCTCACGCGCGAGGCGATCTTGCCGAGAAAGCCGCAGCCCGAATAGGCGACTGCCATGACTGCCAGAAGCGGCAGGCCAACGCCGGCAACGCAAAAGCCGAGGACGGCCCACCAGATGTTTTCACCCGCGTTTTGACCCATGGAGGCCGGAAAGATCAGGTTGCCTGCACCGAAAAAGAGTGCAAAGAGCATCAGTCCGATCGGTATGTAGCGAGTTTTGCTCGAGATCTGCTGCATGAACGAAGAATTCCTTTTGGTTTGTGAGGGCTCAAATTCTGCGCGAGCGTGCGGCCTCGGGCAAAAGCCTGCCGGAGGAGGCTTTCGGAGGCGTTCGCGAAAATTTTTGAGAAAAGTTCTTCTTGTGTCCCGCGGCTAGCGGCCGTGGGGCGAGTCTGAACGAGGAGTCGAGTCCCTTCTGCCGAAATCGATGTAATGACCAAAGTGCACTCCGGCGGCAGGCCGGCTCCCGGACTTTGGCTCAGGAAATGTCCCTCGCAAGGGGGCGGGGACGCGGATGGCGTCTTGAGCTTTCTCGTGCGCGATTCCTTTCGTCCGCTTCTTGTTCGTCGTCTTCCGGACGACGGGAACCGGCGCTTTCTCAAGACCGAAACCTATAGTATAAAGTAGCGGGCTCGGCAACTTCGGCCGCCGGGGGCGCGATTGAGCGTGAAAAAATTCACGGCAACCGGACGACGCCCTCTTCCAGTTTTTTCTTCACCTCTTTTTATTTCGACACCCTTTCATGGCCCGTGCGAGCGAACTGAGCGACTTTATCGAGGAATTCACCTCCCTCGGCGCAAAACCCGAACACGTGCGGCGCATCTGGCGCGCCTGGCTCGGCATGGGCAGCTGGCAGCCGCCTCAGAGCTGGCGGTATCCGGCGGCGTTGGCCGAATGCGTGGACGACATCCGCGCAAGGCTTGAAGCGCTCGTGCGGTTTGACCACCGGCAGAGCAGCCAGGCTGAGTCGGGCAAGCTTCTCGTGCATCTATCCGACGGCGAGTGCGTCGAATCGGTTCTTCTGCCGCGGCAGGCCGTCTGCGTCTCGACGCAGGTGGGCTGCGCCGTGGGGTGCGTCTTCTGCATGACGGGCAGAAGCGGTCTCGTGCGGCAGCTTTCAAGCGCCGAGATCGTCGCGCAGGTCGTTGCCGCCCGACGCGTGCGGCCCGATCTGAAGAAGGTCGTCTTCATGGGTATGGGGGAGCCGAGCCACAACCTGCGCGCGGTGATGGCCGCAGTCGACTTTCTCGCCGACGTGGCGCAGTTTCAGCACAAGCAGCTCGTGATCTCCACGGTGGGCGACGAGCGGCTTTTCGCAACGCTTAAAGCCGCGCGCGTCAAGCCCGCGCTCGCGCTGTCGCTGCACACGACCGACAATGAAAAGCGCCGCCGGCTGCTGCCGCATTCGCGTCCCATCCCGGTTGAAACGCTGCTTCAAGAGGCAACCGACTATGCGGCCATGAGCAAGTACCCCCTGCAGATCGAATGGACGCTGATGGCGGGCGTCAATGACTCCGAAGCCGAAGTCGAGCGTCTGGCGGATCTCATCGAGGGAAAGCTCGCGATGGTGAACTTCATTGCCGTCAATCCCATCGAGGGATCCGTCTACAAGCGGCCCGAACGAGCGCACATGGAGGATCTCATCACGATCCTGCGGCGCAGACGACTGGTGGCCACGATCCGCGACAGCGCCGCGCAGGACATCGAGGGCGGCTGCGGACAGCTCAGGGCGCGGGTTCTCGCCAAAATTGCGCCCGAAAGCGCGTCTGAGACAAACCCAACGAAGGAGTAGAAACATGCCCCGACGCAAGCAGAAACTGAGCAGATCGAAGTCGCGCACGGCCTGGCTTGCCTGGCTCGCTTGGGCGATCGTGGGCTCGATCTTCATGTTTGAAGACACCGAAGGCGGCAGCGGCACCTTCGCCCTGATTCTCACGGCGCCCTTCTGGCTCGTCTTCGTCCTGTGGCCCTTCCTGTGGATCTGGCTCAAAACCCGGCGCGATCCCGCGCTCGTTGAAATCGACGACGACATTACGGCCGCCGGCCGGACGGCGCGGCTCGTACAGAAAGAAGGCGTGCGCTACGTTGAAACGGCGCCCTTTGCCGCGGCCTTCGGCGTTGCCGCCAAGGGAACCGTCAGGCTCCCCGGCGGGGACGAGGCCTTTACGCCCGTTGAAGACATCCGCGCGCTTGCCCAGCGCACGGCCGAGGATGCTCCGGTGCGGCAGTGGCTAGCCGTGGTCGACAGCATCCTGTCGCCTTGATGCCTGGCGTCAGATAAAAAGAACTCACCAAAAAATTCGCCCGTACGGCACTCAAATCCGTACGGGCGAAAATTTTTCCTCAAGCGGCGCGCGCGTTTTTGCCGCGTGCTTAGTACCCTGCGTTGTCTTCGACCGGGTCGAAGATCAACCGCAGCTCGCGGGGCATCTCGGCCGGACTCATGTCGGCCGGACGCGGCACGGGATTGCACTTGGTGATGGCGCGTTCAACGGCGCTGTCGTAGGCCGGAAGCCCCGAGCTCTGCACCTGCTTGGGTTGCCCGACATGCTCGCCCGTGGGCAGAAGTTGGAGCGTATAGATCGCCTTGTGTTCGTTCGCCTTGAGTCCGTTGGGCACCGTATAGATGATGTGCGGACGGATGCAGGCGATGACGCGTCCGGCAAAGCGCGCTGAAGCCGTGCCGGAGACATTGCGCCGATGCGTCTCAGGCGACCCGGTTGTCTTGCCTGCGCGGTTGTTTTCGGCTTGCGGTGCGCCGGTGATGCGCGCGAGTTCCTCGCGGCGCAGCTGTTCGGCGATGCGGCGCTGTTCGGCAAGCTTCTTCTGGCGCGCGGCCTCAGCTTTCCGCTTTTCTTCAGCGATGCGCTTTTCCTCGGCAATGCGCTTTTCTTCCGCAATGCGAGCTTCCTCAGCCTTGCGGGCCTCTTCAGCCTTTCTAGCTTCCTCGGCCTTTCGTGCTTCTTCAGCCAAGCGGGCCTCTTCAGCCTTGCGAGCTTCCTCAGCCTTGCGAGCTTCCTCAGCCTTGCGAGCTTCCTCAGCTTTTCGAGCTTCCTCAGCTTTTCGAGCTTCCTCAGCCAGGCGTGCCTCTTCGGCCTTGCGTGCTTCTTCAGCCAGGCGCGCCTCTTCAGCTTTGCGTGCCTCCTCGGCCAGACGCTGCTCTTCAGCAATGCGCGCTTCCTCGGCCTTGCGGGCCTCCTCGGCCAGGCGCTGCTCTTCGGCAATGCGCGCTTCCTCGGCCTTGCGGGCCTCCTCGGCCAGGCGCTGCTCTTCGGCAATGCGCGCTTCCTCAGCTTTGCGGGCCTCCTCAGCCAGACGCGCCTCTTCGGCCTTTCGGGCTTCCTCGGCCTGACGTTGTTCTTCGGCGATGCGTGCTTCCTCAGCCTTTCGAGCTTCTTCAGCCAAGCGCGCCTCCTCAGCCTTGCGGGCTTCTTCGGCGAGGCGCTCCTCTTCGGCCTGCTTGGCAAGCTCTTCGGGCGTGGGACCGGGATCAGGTTCGGGGGCTTCCTCCTGGGGAGGTTCCGGGGCCTGCTGCTGCTCCTCTTGCGGGAGCTCGCTTGCGGTACCGTCTACGTTCTCGCCCGAGGCATCTTCCGGCGACCAGAGTTCGGCGTAAAACGACTCGGGTTCCGTGCGCCACTGAAAGACCATGGTGAGTCCGAGAAACAGCAGCACGTGAACGGCGGCTGCCGCCAGGAATCCCAGCGGCAGGTCATAACCCTTCTGGTTGCTCACGCGGTCTCGACGGGGGTCGGTCATTGTTGCTGGCCCCTTGAATCAGCGGCGCGAGGCCTCGATCTGCAGCGCAAGACCCACGCGCTCGATCTTGGCTTCCTGCAGCGTCTTCATGACGTTGACGACCTGCTCGTAGCGCACGTCCTTGTCGGCGGCGATCACCACCGGCGTGGCAAGCCCCGCCTGGGCGCTGCGCACGTTGTTGACAAGCGTGGCAATGTCGACGGGCCGCAGGCCGTTCTTCGTTTTGATCGAAATGCGGCTGTCGGGGTGCACCACGATCTGCACGTTCTCAGGCGGCTCCTTGCCCGCCTTGTGCACCGAGGGGAGGTTCACGACGGAAGGATTCACGAAGGGGGCCGCGACCATCAGAATCACGACGAGCACGAGCATGACGTCAATGTAGGGCACGACGTTCATGTCGCTCATCATGCGGCGGCGGCCGCGGTTGGAGGAATTACGCAATCCCATGACGGCACCTGCGGCGATCAGCGCTGACGGGCGAGGATGTTGAGGAACTCCTCGCTGAAGCTGTCGAAGCGGTTGCTGATGCGCTCGATGCGGCTTGCGAAGTAGTTGTAGGCGGCCGTGGCTGGAATGGCGGCGAAAAGGCCGATGGCGGTTGCAATGAGCGCTTCGGCAATGCCCGGAGCAACCACGGCAAGCGAGACGTTTTCAAGCGAGGAGAGGCCCGTGAAGGCGTTCATGATGCCCCAGACCGTGCCGAAAAGGCCGATGTAGGGCGACACTGAGCCGATCGAGGCAAGCATCGGCAGGCCGCGCTCGAGGTCGTCGAGCTCGCGCTGAAACGAGGCGCTCATTGAGCGGCGCACGCCCGAGAGCGCGTCGTCGTCGTGGCGCCCGGTGCGCTTGAGAAATTCCGTCATGCCCGCGGCGAAGATGCGCTCCTCGGCGCCGGTGCGGTCCTGGCGCGTGGTGGCCGTCTCGTAGAGCTTGGCGAGATCGGCGCCCGACCAGAAGCGCTTTTCAAAGTCGTCGGACTGTCGGGCCGCCCGCGAGAGCACAAGGCCCTTGGAGAAGATCGTCGCCCAGCTGATGAGCGAGGCGGCAACAAGAATCGCCAGAACGCACTTCACAACAATGGAGGCGTTCATGACGAGCGTGATGATGGAAAGATCGGCGGTGGTGTTCATGTCGACGAGCGTTCGATTCGGATGAAGAAAGTGTCGTGCGGACGGTACTTGTCAATTGTCTGGGGCGTGCGGCCGAAAGACGGTCAAAAGAGGTCTGACGGCGCCCTATTTCTCGGGGTTGCCGAGCTTTTCAATGAGCGCCTCGCGGATGGCCTCGGGAAACTCGACCGGCACGCCGCGGGAGGCGTCGACGCTTGCGCACTGCACGCGCGCGTCGGTGAGAAGCTCGTTGCCTCGGCGGATCACCTGGTGAAAGACGATGCTTGCGCGCCGCATCGAGTCGATCGTCGTTTCGACCGTGAGCAGATCGTCGAGCTTGGCCGGACGCCGGTAGGCGATCTCGAGCTTGCTCACGACGATGATGGGCTCGCCCGAAAGCCGCATGGCGTTTTGCTCAAAGCCCAGTGCGCGCAGCATCTCGGTGCGGGCACGCTCCATGTAGCGCAGGTAGTTTGAGTGATAGACGATGCCGCCGGCGTCCGTATCTTCCCAGTAGATGCGAACGTTGATCCTGAAGGTTCTGTCCTCTGTGGTCTGCATGGTATCTTTTAGGAGCGTTTTTGTGACGGCGCCGACGGCGCGGCATCAATAAAAAAGGCCGCAGGTCGTCGTCGAAGAAGTCAAAAAATGAGCCAGAATGCGTGCACGGTATGCCGAATCAGCCGGGGTGCCCGGGTGCCGGGGTGCGCCGAGGCGCTGCGAAAAAGATGCATCCCGCGGGCGCAACACGCCCGCACGCCTCGACGGAATCGAGGCATGCCGCATCAAGACCGAAAGTATATTGAATGTTTCGCAAGGGGCTGTGGACGACCAACCCCAAGCTTGCAAGGAAATGTTTTTTCCCATGAGCCTACCGTTTTTGAGACTTCAGGCGCGCCCGGGCGCGGCCAGGGGAAAAGAAAGGGCCGCTGCCGCCGGGACCGGCGAGCGCAGGCTCACGCCCGAGCCCTTTTTACTCTTCGCGTTTTTCATCCTCGCGGCCGCGGCGCTTTTTCTGACGGGCTGCTCGCGCCCGGTCAATGCGCCCCGCACGCTTGATGAGTACGCGGGCAACACGCTTTTTTCAAGCTTCTCCGGCAGAAGCCCCCGCACGCTGGATCCGCAGGAGTCGTACTCGTCCGATGAGACGCTCTACGTCTACGGCACCTACGAGATGCTCTACGGCTACCACTACTTGAAGCGCCCCTACGAGCTCGTGCCGCGCGCGGCCGAGGCCGTGGTCGCGCCCGTCTACTATGACGACAAGGGCGAGGTGCTCCCCGAGGATGCGCCGACAAGCCGCATCGCCCGCTCGGTCTACCGCATCCCGATCAAGAAGGGGATGAAGTTTGCGCCGCACCCGGCCTTTGCCAAGGATGAGAAGGGCGACTACCTCTACCACAAGCTCTCCGTTGAAGCGGCCGCGGCGCTGCATTCGCCCTTGGATTTGCCTCAACGCGGCACGCGCGAGGTCACGGCCGAGGACTTCGTCTACGGCATCAAGCGCATCGGGTCGCCTGCGATCGTAAGCCCCGTGCTTTCGGCCATGCAGGCTAGCATCGTGGGCCTGGCGGACTTCGCGCGCACGGCCCAAGAACGCGCGCAGGCCCTGCGCGAGGCGGGAGGCGACGACTGGCTTGATCTGAGGGAGATTCCCTTGGCGGGCGTGCGGGCGCTTGATCGCTATACGCTCGAAATCACCATCAAGGGCAAGTACACGCAGTTTTCCAACTGGCTCACGATGAACTTCTTTGCGCCCGTGCCCTGGGAGGCCGAGCGCTTCTATTACAACGCGGGCTTTAAGGAAAACAACATTTCGCTTGCGACCTGGCCCGTGGGTGCAGGACCCTTCATGCTCGTGAAGTCGCTCATCAACCGCGAGCACATTCTCGAGCGCAATCCCAACTATCGCTTCGAGCCCTACCCGTGCGAGGGCGAAGCAGCCGATGAAAAGGCCGGGATGCTTGCCGACTGCGGCAAGCCCACGCCCTTTCTCGACCGGATCGTGATGACGATGGAAAAGGAAGCCATTCCCACCACGACGAAGTTCCTGCAGGGCTACTACGACAGCCCGCAGATCATGCGCCTTGACGTGGGCCAGGGCTACCTCGTGGCGATGGGCGACGACCCGGAAAAAGAGAAGCTCTACCGCGGGCGCAACCTGCAGTTTCCTTCGACGGTCGAGGCAAGCATCTCGTACATTGGTTTCAACTGGCTCGACCCTGTGGTGGGCGCAGGGCGCACGCCCGAAGAGGCCCGCAGAAACCGCCTTCTGCGTCAAGCGATCAGCATTGCGCTTGACTGGGAGGAAGAGATCGCCATCTTCTCAAAGGGCCAGGGGCGCGCGGCGCACGGGCCGTTGCCGCCGGGACTTTTCGGCTTTCGCGAGCAGGGGCCCACGGCCTTCAACGACGTGGTCTACAAAAAGGACGCCCAGGGGCGCACGGTGCGCCGCTCGATCGACGAGGCCCGTGAGCTGATGCGGCAGGCGGGCTATCCCGACGGGCGCGACGCCGCCACAGGCCGCCCCCTTGTGCTCAACTTCGACTGGCAGAGCGCCGCGGCGGGATCGAAGGCGTATCTTGAGTGGGTTGCCAAGCAGTTTGCCAAGCTCGGCATCCAGCTTGAGGTGCGCGCCACCGACTACAACCGCTTTCAGGAAAAGATGCTCAAAGGTTCTGCGCAGATCTACCTCTGGGGGTGGCTTGCGGACTATCCCGACGCGGAGAACTTCTTCACGCTTCTGTATGGTCCCAACAGCAAGGTCGCCTCAAACGGCGGCGAAAACGCAAGCAACTACGCCAATGCCGAGTTCGATGCGCTCTTTGCGCGCATGAAGGACCTCGCGAACACGCCCGAAAAGTCGCGCCTGATCGACGAAATGACCCGCATCGTGCAGCGCGACGCCATCTGGTCCTTCGGCTACTACCCGACCTCGGTCGCCGCCCTGCAGCACTGGGTGAAGAACGCCAAGCCCACGCAGATGATCCGCTACAACGTGCAGTACATCCGCGTCGATGCCGATGAGCGCGTCGAGAAGATCCGCGAGTGGAACCAGCCTGTCGTCTGGCCCGTTGCCGTTGCGCTCGTTCTTTTTGCCCTTCTCGTCTGGCGCGTGCGGGTGCGCGCGGCCGAGCTCTCGCGCAAAAAGGGCATTGCTTCGGCCCGGGGCCAAGGAAAGAATGAAGAAGGAGGCGCGCCATGATGGGCTACATCGTGCGCCGTATCTGCTACGGCTTTTTGATCCTTCTGGGCGTCAATGCGCTCACCTTCGCGCTCTTTTTTGCCGTCAATACGCCAGACGACATGGCGCGGCTTGCGATCGGCGGGCGCTACGTCACGGCCGACGCGATCGAGCGCTGGAAGGAGCAGCACGGCTACGACCTGCCGCTTGTCTACAACGACGCCGCCCCAGGCATTGAAAAGGTGACGCAGACCATCTTCTTTCAGCGCTCGGCGCCGCTTTTAAAGGGCGATCTGGGGCTCTCCGACGCAGGTCGCAGCATCAACCGCGAAATTGCCGACCGCGTGGGGCCCTCGCTTGCGTTGGCCGTGCCCACGTTCATTCTGGGCATCTTCGTGATGGTGTGCTTTTCGCTCATGTTGGTCATCGTGAGGCGAACGCGCCTTGAATGGGCGGGCGTTGCGTTAAGCGTCTGCGTGATGAGCATCTCGAGCCTTTTTTACATCATCTTCGGGCAGTGGCTTTTTGCAAAGACCCTAAGGCTCGTGCCCGTTTCGGGCTTCATGGACGGCTGGTCGATGACGGCCTTTTTGCTGCTGCCGGTCGCAATCGGCATCTTCTCGCGCTTGGGTAGCGACACACTTTTATACCGCGCGATGTTTCTTGAGGAGGTCGGCAAGGACTACGTGCGCACGGCCCGCGCCAAGGGCGCAAGCGAGTCGCGCGTGATGTTTAATCACGTGCTGAGAAACGCCATGCTCCCGATTCTGACGAGCACGGTGGCGGTGTTTCCGCTTCTATTCATGGGCTCGCTCATCATGGAAAGCTTCTTCGGCATTCCGGGTCTGGGCTCCTACACGATCGACGCGATCAACGCGCAGGACTTTGCAATCGTGCGCGCCATGGTGTTTCTCGGGACGGCGGCCTATGTGCTCGGGCTCATTCTCACCGACATCAGCTACACGATCGCCGATCCGCGCATCAGGCTCAAGTAGGCACGCGAGGAAAATCTAGACATGTTCGACGTGAAGTTCGTTTTTCTCTACACCGACGCCGTGCTGTGGTTTCTGCTTGCCGTGATCGTTTTCTACGCCTGGCGCGCGGCGAGGATGCCCTTGGTCGCGCGCAAGTGGCGCCGGGTGCTTGCCAATAAGACGGCACTTGCCGCTGCGGCCGTGCTCTCGGTCTTTTTCGTGATTGCCCTAGGCGACAGCGTGCACTTTCGCCGGGCGCTGCCCGAGGCCGCAGGCCAGCAGACGGCCTACGAGACGCAGACCGTCTCGCTTCTTGACGTCGTGGTGGGCGAGCACATCGCAGGGCGCGAGCGCAGCTATTCGGCTCCTTTTTCGCTTTTTGACTTCGACAAGACGACGGTGCTCACCGACAAGGGAAGCGAGCGCGTCTTTCAGCGCTTAAAGGGCGCCTCGCCCGAAATCGAAACCTCGGGCATGCGGCTCAAGTTCATCAAGAAGACCGCCGCGGGCGTGATGACCGCCGCGCTTTTTCTGGGGCTCTTCTGGTTTGTGCTTGCGGCCTTTGTGAAGCTCGCCAAGGGCGGAGCGTACACGGACGCATTGCGGTGCGTGACCGCTTCCGACAACCCCTGGCGGCCCGCCATTCTGGTGTGGCAGGCGACGATTCTCATCACGGCGCTTCTTGTGTTCTGGTGGCCCTCCTGGCACGTGCTCGGCACGGACGCCACGGGCAACGATGCGCTTTTGAGCGCCCTAAAGAGCGTGCGCACGGCCTTCGTGATCGGGTCGCTTGCCACCCTCACGACGCTTCCCTTTGCCGTGGTGCTGGGCATCTGCGCGGGCTACTTCAAGGGGCGCGTCGACGACGTCATTCAGTACATCTACACGACCTTGAGCTCGATTCCGTCGGTGCTTTTGATCGCCGCATCGGTGCTCATGGTGCAGGTCTTCATCGACAAGAATCCGCAGCTTTACGCGACGGGGCTTGAGCGGGCCGACCTGAGGCTTTTTCTTCTGGCTGCCATCATCGGCATGACGAGCTGGGCAGGACTTGCGAGGCTTTTGCGCGCCGAGACGATGAAGGTCTCGGCCATGGACTTCGTCACCGCCGCGCGCGCCTTCGGCGTGTCGCACGCGCGCATCATGGCGCGGCACGTCTTTCCCAACGTCGTTCACATCGTGCTCATCGTGACCGTGCTCGACTTCTCGAGCATCGTGCTCTACGAGGCGGTCTTGAGCTACGTGGGCGTGGGCGTTGATCCGACGATGGACTCCTTTGGCTCCATGATCAACGCCGCGGCCGTGGAGATGAGCCGCTCGCCCGTGATCTGGTGGAACCTTCTTGCTTCGTTTCTCTTCATGGTGACGCTGGTGCTCGCCGCCAACCTTTTTGCCTCGGGCGTGCGCGAGGCCTTTGATCCGCGTGCAGGAGGCCGCCATGCTTGAGGTAAAGAACCTTCACGTGGCCGTGCAGGCCGAAAGCGGCCCCCTTGAAGCCGTGAGCGGCGTGAGCTTTCGCGTCAATGCCGGCGAATGCTTTGCCCTTGTGGGCGAATCGGGCTGCGGCAAGTCGCTCACGGCCCTTTCGATCATGCGGCTTTTGCCGCCCGCGGCTGAAATCACCGCGGGCGAGGTGATTCTCAACGGCGAGGATCTTCTGGCGCTGCCCGAGCACGAGATGCAGTCGCGCCGGGGCGATCGGATCGCGATGATCTTTCAGGAGCCCGCTACGAGTTTGAATCCCGTGATGACCGTGGGCGATCAGATCGTCGAGGCCGTGCGGCTGCACCGGAAGGTGTCCTCGCACGAGGCGCGCGAGATTGCGCTTCGCTGGCTTGCCCGCGTCGGGCTCGATGCGCCGGGGGCAAGCGCCGCCGACCGGTTTGATGCCTTTGCCCATGAGCTCTCGGGCGGGCAGAAGCAACGCGTGATGATTGCCATGGCGCTTGCCTGCGAGCCCGACGTCGTCATTGCCGATGAACCCACGACGGCGCTTGATGTGACGCTGCAGGCGCAGATTCTCGCGCTGTTGCGGAAGCTGCAGGCCGAGCGTGGCATTGCTCTTGTTCTCATTACGCATGATCTCGCCGTGGTGCGCGAGTGTGCCGACCGGGTGGCCCTGATGTACGCAGGCGAAATCGTCGAGGAGGCGCCGGTCGAAGACTTCTTTGCCGCTCCCGCGCACCCGTACGCGCGGCAGCTTCTGGCGGCCGTTCCGAGCGCGGGCAAAAGCGCGACGGCATTGGCGGGCATTGCCGGTACCGTGCCGGAACTCTCGGCCATGCCCTCGGGCTGCCGCTTTGCGCCGCGCTGTGCGGCGGCCGAGCCGCGGTGCTTTAAAAGGAAGGTGACGTTGGTGCAACTCTCTGAGGCGGCTTGCGTGCGCTGCCTGCGCGCAAGGACGCCGATCGCGCCCACCAAGGTACGGCCGGCTCCGCAAACGCGCGCGGGCGACGTGGTGCTTGTAATCAATCATCTCACCGTGGCCTACGAAAAGGCCGGAGGCCTTTTCCGTGCGCGCCGGCGCTTTGAGGCCGTGCGCGACGTAAGCCTTGCGGTGCGCGCGGGAGAGACGCTGGCCCTTGTGGGCGAGTCGGGGTCGGGCAAGACCACGCTGGCCAAGGCCGCTCTGGGGCTTTTGCCCGAAGCGCGCATTTCGGGCACTGTGCGGCTTGCAGGACAAAGCGCCTACGATGCTAGGGGGCGCTTTGACATGCGCTTTCATTCCCTGGCGCAAATCGTCTTTCAGGATCCCTTTGCCTCGCTTGATCCCCGCATGACGGTGGGAGAGTGCATCGAAGAGGGCATGATGACGCTGCTCCCGATGCTCACCGCCCAAGAGCGCGCCGCGCGGGTTGAAGCGCTGTTGGCGCGCGTGGGACTCTCGGCCAGCGCCGCGATGAAGCTTCCGCATGAGTTTTCGGGCGGCCAGCGCCAGCGCATTGCCATTGCCCGCGCGCTTGCCGTCGAGCCTCGCATCATCATCTGCGACGAGCCCACGAGCGCGCTTGACGTCTCGGTTCAGGCGCAGATTCTCAATCTGCTGCGCGACATCCAGGCGCAGACGGGCGTGGCGATTCTTCTCATCACGCACAACTTTGCGGTCGTCGAGTACCTTGCGCACACCGTGGCGGTGATGCGCACGGGCGAGCTCGTTGAGTCGGGCGAGGCTACGGAGGTGCTCCAACACCCCAAAAGCGACTACACGCGCGAGCTTCTGGCGGCGGTGCCGCGACTTTTCTAAGGACGTGCTTTTCGCGTAGGCGGCAAAAAAAGGCGAAGCCTTTCATTGGGCTTCGCCTTTTCCAATTGCTGTCTTTTCGTGTTTTTAGCGGGCGTCGCTGATGCGGAAGCGCTTTTCGATGTAGCCCACCAGACGCGTAATGGAAAGCGTCATGATGAGGTAGAGGATGGCGACCGCCGTCCAGATTTCAAGCGAGCCGTAGGTTTCGGAAATGATGAGCTGGCCCGAGCGGGTGAGCTCCTCGAAGCCGATCACCGACACGAGCGAGGAGTCCTTGAGCATGGCGATGAATTCGTTGCCAAGCGGCGGAATGATGCGCTTGAAGGCCTGCGGCAGGATGATGTAGCGCATCGTCTGGTTCCAGTTCATGCCGAGCGACAGGCCCGCACGCATCTGACCGATGTCGATCGACTGGATGCCCGCGCGGAAGATTTCGGCCACGTACGCGCCCGAATTGATCGAGCAGGCCGCCACGGCCGCGATGAACGGGTCGATGCGCTGGCCGATGATCACCGGCAGGGCGAAGTAGATGATGAAGATCTGCACCAGGAGCGGCGTGCCGCGGATGAAGTCGACGTAGATTTTGGCGAGCACGCGCAGCGGCGTCCAGCGGCTCAACTGCGCCAGGGCCGCAATCAGACCGAACACCAGACCGAGGCCGACGGCAAGCACCGTAATTTCCAGGGTCACGACCGCGCCCTGCAACAGCAGCGGCAGAGAAGACGTAATGAGCGAAAAATCAAATTCCATGGTGTTGGGATCCGTGTGGGTGCGAAGGCGGCCGCGATCCGGTTAAAAAGGCGCCTTGCGCAGGATGTCGGGAAAAACAGCAGCCGCAGTCTGTCGTGGTCCGCACAAAGACAGCCGCTTGTCTGCGCGGCGCCCGGGCTGATCAACGCAACGCGGGACGCAAACGACAAGCGGCGAGTCCTTTGTCTCTTCAGCACGAGGCGCGCAAAGAAAGGGAATGCGCGCCGCGACGCGGGAAAGCTGACATCGTCCAAAACACCGGCCGGGCGCGCGAGTATAGACGACAAGTCCGGTCGGCATCTCAAAACACACGGGAAAACCGCAGGAATTCCGCGGCCAGGTCCGTGTCTTCAGGCAAAAGTATAAGCGACTTGCACGGCACCACGCGGCTACCTGGAACCGGGGAGGCGCCGCAGGCTCCTTTGCGGTATAGCGACACGCAGAAAAAGCGCTTTGGGAATGAAGGTGCGTGGGAACGCGTCGAAACCGGGGATAAGAGGGGTTGTTCTCAACCAGGGTTTTAAGCCTTCAATGGCAATGAAATCAATAAAATCAAGGGGTTTCAAATACCCATGTTTTATTGTCGGGTATTTTTATGTATGATTCCTGACCAATTGGGTAGGGTATTTTTGCCTTGCTTCGAAAAAGGTTTCCTGACGCCTTGTCTGACAGAACTTTTCGGCTGGAAGCGGCTTGAGAATTTCGCCGACGGGCGATCGACACACCACGAGGAACGAGAGAGTGAAGCTTACGACGCGCGGACGTTTTGCCGTCACCAGCATGATCGATCTGGCGCTTAACGCAGAGAGCCGGCCGGTGAGGCTTGTCGATATCGCTCGCCGTCAGAAGATGTCGCTTGCGTACCTCGAGCAGATCTTCTGTCAGCTGCGGCGCGCGTCGCTTGTGAAAAGCGTGCGCGGTCCGGGCGGAGGCTATCTGCTCGGCCGGCCGGCTGCCGAAATCACCGCTGGCGAAATCGTGCGTGCCGTCGAAGGTGACGTCGACGCCTCGCAGTGCCGGGGCGAGGCGACCTGCAGGGGCGGCGCGGAGTGTCTGGCGCACGGGCTCTGGACGGAGCTCAACGTCAAGATGGCCGAGTTTCTCAACTCCCAGACGCTGCAGTCGATCAAGGACAGAAACCTGAGCCGTGCGGCGGCGCTTTCCGCAGGCGCCTGCGCCGAGGCCACGGTGCCGGTGTCGCAGGTTGCGGGACGCCGTCACCTCGAGCATGCGGCGGCAGCCGACGACAAACGAAGTCTTGCGGCCTAGCCCCCACGGCAGAACACCCATACGAGAGAAGAATTTTTACCCCTCAAGGCGAAGCGCCTGGCAACGTGTTTCAAGCAGAAGTGCGCCGAACCTCTAGAAAAACGCCAAGAAAGCGAGAGAACCAAAATGCAACTGCCTGTCTACCTTGACTATTCGGCGACCACGCCCACCGATCCCCGCGTGGTTGAAAAGATGCTGCCGTATCTTCTGACGAAGTTCGGCAATCCGGCGAGCCGCTCGCACAGCTACGGCTGGGAGGCCGAGAAGGCTGTCGAAGAAGCCCGCAAGCACGTGGCCGACTACCTCAACGCCGATCCGCGAGAAATCGTCTGGACCTCGGGCGCAACCGAGGCCGACAATCTTGCCATCAAGGGTGCGGCGCACTTTTACAAGGACAAGGGCAAGCATCTCATCACGGTGAAGACCGAGCACAAGGCCGTGCTCGACAGCATGCGCCATCTCGAGACCGAGGGCTACGAGGTGACCTACCTCGACGTGCTGCCCGACGGCATGCTCGATCTCAACGCGCTTGAGGCGGCCATCCGTCCCGACACGACGCTCGTGTCCATCATGGCCGTCAACAACGAGATCGGCGTCATTCAGGATCTTGAGGCGATCGGCGAGATGTGCCGCAAGCACGGCGTGATCTTTCACTGCGACGCCACGCAGGCCGCAGGCAAGATGGAGCTCGACATGCAAAAGCTCAAGGTCGACCTCATGAGCCTTTCCTCGCACAAGGTCTACGGCCCCAAGGGCATGGGCGCGCTCTACGTGCGCCGCAAGCCGCGCGTGCGCATCGAGCCGCAGATCCACGGCGGCGGACACGAGCGCGGCATGCGTTCGGGAACGCTCGCCACGCACCAGATCGTGGGCATGGGCGAAGCCTATCGCTTGGCGCGCCTTGAGCAGCAGCAGGACATCGAGCACTGCACCAAGCTGCGCGACCGTCTTTTGAAGGGCATTCTTGACAACATTCCCGACGTCTACATCAACGGCAACATGGAGCACCACGTTTGCTCGAACCTCAACGTCTCCTTTGCCTACGTCGAGGGCGAAAGCCTCATGATGGCCATCAAGGACATCGCGGTGAGCTCGGGCTCGGCCTGCACGTCGGCTTCGCTTGAGCCGAGCTACGTGCTGCGCGCCCTCGGCCGCGACGATGAGCTTGCGCACAGCTCGATTCGCTTCTCTCTCGGGCGCTTTACCACGGAAGAAGAAATCGACTTCACGATCAAGACGCTCACCGAGCAGGTGGCCAAGCTGCGCGAGATGTCGCCTCTGTGGGAGATGCACCAGCAGGGCGTGGATCTCTCGAGCGTGAAGTGGAGCGCTCACTGATATCAAATGCTCCAAATGCCGCCAGCAGGCGCTGCCTGGAGATCGGCTCCCGGCTCCAGACCCCCCCCCCGGCGGGCGGCAGCCCCGACCTTTGAGCCCAATTACTCTTTAAGTGGATACACACCATGGCTTACAGCGAAAAACTGATGGATCACTACGAGCATCCGCGCAACGTCGGCACGCTCGACAAGAACGACGACTCGGTGGGAACCGGCATGGTGGGCGCGCCCGCCTGCGGCGACGTGATGCGCCTTCAGATCAAGGTCAACGACAAGGGCGTCATTGAAGACGCCAAGTTCAAGACCTACGGCTGCGGCTCGGCCATCGCCTCGAGCTCGCTCGTGACCGAATGGGTCAAGGGCAAGACGCTCGACGATGCGGCCAAGATCACCAACTCAGCCATCGCCGAGGAGCTTGCGCTGCCTCCCGTGAAGATTCACTGCTCGATTCTCGCCGAAGACGCCATCAAGGCCGCCATCGACGACTACAAGTCCAAGCACGCCAAGACCGACGAGCCTGCCAAGGCCTGAGGCGGTTAGGGAATTCATCGAGCCAATCAAAGGAAGCATTCATCATGGCAGTGACAATGACGGAGGCCGCGGCCAAGCACGTGGCGGCATATCTCACCAAGCGCGGCAAAGGCATCGGCCTGCGGCTCGGCGTCAAGACGAGCGGCTGCTCGGGCATGGCCTACAAGCTTGAGTTTGCCGATGCGGTCAATGAAGACGACCAGGTCTGGGAGAGCCACGGCGTGAAGGTGATCGTCGACGCCAAGAGCCTTCCCTACATCGACGGCACGGAGCTCGACTACGTGCGCGAAGGCCTGCAGGAGGGCTTCAAGTTTCACAATCCGCAGGAGAAGGAAACCTGCGGCTGCGGCAAGTCGTTTCACGTCTAAGGGTGCGCAATGGCCGCTGACAACGCCTTTCGAATTCTGGGGCTTGAGGAGCGTTTTGCGCTCGATCCGGCGCAGATCGAGGAGAACTGGCGCCGGACGATCGCGCTCGTGCACCCGGATCGCTTTGCGGGAAAAAGTGCGGCCGAGCGCCGCGTCGCCGAGCAGTGGGCCGGCCGCATCAATGAGGCGCGCGACGCGCTCATCGATCCCGTGCGCCGCGCGGGGCTTCTGATTGCCGCCGCGGGCGTGGACGTCGGTGCCGAATCCGACACCCGCATGCCCGCCGACTTTCTCATGCAGCAGATGCAGTGGCGCGAGGCGCTCGAAGAGGCGGGCGACCCCAAGGGCGAAGCCTTCGGAGCGCTTTTGTCCGAGGTCGAGGCCGAGCGCGATGCGCTCTCGGCGGTGCTCGCCGAGGCTATCGACGTGCAGAAGGACTGGCCGCGTGCGCGTGAGGCCGTGCGCCGGCTCATGTTCGTTGAGAAATTCCATCGCGAGATGCTGCAGATGCAGCACTCCCGCGCCACCCCAACACCGTAAATACCGGACGAGAAGAAAAAGAAGATGATCGGACTCATGCAGATTGCCGAGCCCGGCATGTCGACCGCGCCCCATGAGGAGCGCTACGCCGTCGGCATCGACCTTGGCACCACCAATTCGCTTGTGGCCATTGTGCTCAACGGCACGACCGAAGTCATTCCCGATGAAAAGGGCCGCTTTCTGTTGCCCTCGGTCGTGCGCTATCTCCCCGAGGGAGGCGTGCACGTGGGCTATGAGGCCCTTGAGGAGTCGGCAGGCGACGCCTTGAACACCATCAGTTCGGTCAAGCGCCTCATGGGGCGCGGCTTGAAGGACGTCGCAGGCAACATCATCTTCCCCTACGAGTTTGAAGACACCCCCGGGATGGTGAAGATCCGTACCCGGGCGGGCGTGAAGACCCCCGTCGAGGTCTCGTCCGAAATTCTGAAGGTCCTGCGCGAGCGCGCCGAAACGCGCCTTGGCGCCGAGCTCGTGGGCGCCGTGATCACGGTGCCTGCGTACTTTGACGACGCGCAGCGCCAGGCCACCAAGGACGCGGCGCGCCTTGCTGGCCTCAACGTCCTGCGTCTTTTAAACGAACCGACGGCCGCGGCTCTCGCCTATGGTCTCGACAACGGCGCCGAAGGCCAGTACCTCATCTACGACCTGGGCGGCGGTACGTTTGACGTCTCGCTTTTGCGGCTGACGAAGGGCGTCTTCGAGGTTCTTGCCACGGGCGGCAATTCGGCCCTGGGGGGCGACGACTTTGATCATCGGCTCGTGTGCTGGGCCATTGAAAAGCTGGGCGCCGGGGTGAGTGCGGAATTCTTGTCGGGCCCCGACAAGCGCGTGCTCACGCTTGCGGTGAAGGCTGCGCGCGAGGCGCTTACCAACGCCGATGAAGTTGAAGTCAATGCCGATCTCTCCGACGGCCGCAAGCTGCGTGAAAAGCTCACCCGCGCCGAATTTGATGCGATGAGTGCGCATCTCGTGCAAAAAACGATCGATGCGGTGCAAAACGTTTTGAACGACGCGCAGATGACGACTGCCGACGTCAAGGGCGTCGTGCTCGTGGGCGGCGCAACGCGCATGCCCTGTGTGCGCGAGGCCGTCGAGAAGTACTTCGGTCACGCGCCGTTTTGCGACATCGACCCCGACAAGGTGGTCGCCGTGGGCGCGGCCATGCAGGCCAACAAGCTTGCGGGCAACGCCACGCAGGACGACTGGCTGCTGCTTGACGTCACGCCGCTTTCGCTTGGCATTGAAACGATGGGCGGGCTCGTCGAGAAGATCATTCCGCGCAACACGCCGATTCCGACCGCCATGGCCGAGGACTTCACGACCTTCAAGGACGGGCAGAGCGCCATGGCCTTTCACGTCGTGCAGGGCGAGCGCGAGGTGGTCGACAAGTGCCGGTCGCTTGCGCGCTTTGAGCTGCGCGGCATCCCGCCGATGGCTGCCGGCGCCGCACGCATCCGCGTCACCTTCCAGATCGACGCCGATGGACTGCTCTCGGTTTCAGCACGCGAAACCCACACCGGCGTTGAGAGCAGCATCGCCGTCAAACCGAGCTACGGGCTGACCGATGAAGACGTGATTTCGATGCTTCAGGACGGCACCGCAAGCGCCAAGGCTGACATGCTCGAGCGCGAGCTGCGTGAGCAGCGCGTCGAGGCCATGCGCTTGATCGAATCGACCAATTCTGCTTTGGCCGAAGATGCCGATCTTCTTTCGGCCGAGGAGCGTGCGCTCATCGATGCGGGAATCGCACGGCTTGAGGCCGCTTCAAAGACCGAGGACGCCGAGGCGATCAAGGCTGCGATTGCCGAGCTCACCAAGGATACGGGTGAGTTCGCCGCGCGCCGCATGGACCGCTCCATTCGCGAGGCGCTCTCGGGCCGCTCGGTGGACTCCGTGATCGAGTAGGCCGCCGACAGACATTTCAACCCCAGAAAAAACTTTCAGCAGAGGAACCTGAAACCATGCCTATTGTGACGATTCTTCCCAATGCGGCCATCTGCCCCGAAGGCGCGAAGGTGGAGGTGAAGACGGGTGAAAAGCTCGCCCAGGCGCTCAACAAGGCCGGCGTGAATCTTCCGCACGCCTGCGAGTACAACTGCGCCTGCGCGACCTGCCACGTCATCGTGCGTGAAGGATTTGACAGCCTCAACGAGCCTGACGACAACGAATACGATCATCTCGACAACGCCTTCGGCGCCACGCAGTACTCGCGTCTGGCCTGCCAGGTCGTCATGGGCGAGCAGGACATCACGATCGAGATTCCGCAGAACAACCGCAATCTCGTGACCGAAGGCTGATCAAAGTCTCAAGGAGCCTTTCATGAGCTACAAGTGGACGGATGCGCGCGACATCGCCGAGGAGCTCTACGACAACGAGCCGGATCTTGATCCGACGACGCTGCGTCTGAGCGAATTGCGCGAGCGTGTTTTGGCGCTGCCCGACTTCGAGGATGATCCCGAAGCGAGCAACGAGCGCGTGCTTGAGGCCATTCTCCAGGCCTGGCTCGACGAGCGCTAGCCGATCGGGTTCGCACGGTTTGAGCCCTGCGGCGGTCAGCCGACCCACTGTGAAGGCATTGGGTTGGCGGGCCGCCTTTTTTTGCCCATCGGGGCGTCTCCCGCCATGATTTCCCGGCAGAAGGAAAGACAACTAGGGGGCAAGGGAAACGTGACGATTTTGATACATAAGAATTCTTTGGGGTAATTTTGGTTGTTGCGCAAAGGTATCAAGGGTTTTTGGCGGAATTGGCGCAACTATTTGGGAGTTGAATGACGGGTTTGGCAATAAAATACTACTTGTTCGATATACCCCTCATGTTTTGAAAATAGACGGAGCGCTGTGCAGTAATTCAATATTTGTTCGATATCCCCCCTCGAGTTAGCACTAGGTTCGTTAGGCTGTATCAAGTCTCACACAAGCTGCATAATCGGGCCTTCTAAAAAGAGAAAGCATCTAGGCCGCTTTGATCAAGCATCACATGCGCAAGCATATTGTTGCTTTCGGTTTTGCAGTCTTGTTGAGAGTATGGAAATGGAAAAACAAAAAGAATCAAGATTTTTTATGCGCCCCGCCGTTCTTAGTCTTGCGATCGTGTCGCTTTTTTCCGCGAACGCGTATGCAGAAGCCTTTACAAATGAGAAATTAGATGGAGGGGTTGAGCATGAGTTAACCGGTTCCGAAAAGTACGATTCGCTCCGTGTGGAGATTGAGCCGGTCGTTAAGCACGAACAGTATTTTTTGACTGTTGGAAGTGGAAATTCTTTTACGATTTCTGGAACAACTTTCTTCAGGTCGAATTCTACGGAGTTCGAAAAATCTTATGACGAAGGTACATATGCTTTCTATTCCAATGGTAAAGATAGCTCGATTCAATTGCTTGGGGATATAGATGCATTCGTTTCTCACGATAAATCTATCGAGCTTGAGGATATTGGCGCCAATTTGTTTTATGCTAAGGACGGAGGGAGCATCATTCTTGGTCAGGATGGCACAACTTCCCGGGCCTGGGTTGTAGCCAAAACACCCGATCTGATCTCTGCCAAGAATGGCGGAGAAGTCAAAATCGAATCCAGGCGTAACCAATTTGTGGGTTCGATTGATATGCTTGATAAGACAGGCATGGGACAGAGCGGCTCCCAGATCAGTGCGACGTTCTCGGGGGCGGATTCCTATTGGTATGGTGATGAACACAGTTTTATGAATTTGTCTGTGGGCTTGGGAGGGCTTCCTGAAATTCTAGGGATCATTTTGCATGATGGCATGCTGCTGTCGGAATTTGTATCAGCAGTTAGAGATGTAGAAGATGAAAGCATCAAGCTCCAGTTGCAGGAAGAGTTAGGACCTCTTTATACCGTCATTTCCGGATATAAAATAACGGACTCTATTGATTTGGCATTTGAAAATGGTGCTGAATGGAGTTACCTTGGTCAGAAGAAGGAAGAAAGTGTTGGATCATTAACGGGTGCAAGTATCGCCAAACGTATCAGCTCCATTACGCTCAAAGGTGGTGTCATCAACCTTGCAGATGAGTATTTACAGAAACAATGGGATTCCATTGGTCTTTCTGATGTTCTCCAGATTGACAAAGATTTCAAACATGATTACGTCCGCATTGGGGATCTCAAAGGTAGCGAAGGTATTTTCCGAATTGACCTCAACGGTGACGACAAGTCTCAGTCGGACATGATCTTCATCGAGTCGTCGTCGACGGGCGGAACGCACAAAATTGAGCCGTACAAGCTTGAGACGCTTACGAGCATTGCCAATTCAAATGAGACGCTCGTCTTTGCGTTGACCAAGGAAGGGGCCAACAACATCAAGTTCGAAGACAAGGAAAACTTCTACGGCGAAACGCTTTTCGACTATGAAGTTGAAATTGCCAACAAGACGATTGATGAGGTCGTTCTGAATTCCTACAAGGATGAGGGGTACGTCACGTACGACAAGTTCAACGGCGAAGATTTTCTCAATGGCACGGCTTGGTACATCAAGCGCGTCAATTTGAAGCAGTCGACCGCAAGCATCGGTCTGCGCAGCGCGGGCTACGCGAGCTATGACGCCGCCGTGCAGATGGATCGGCATGATCGCCGTCTGCAGGAAGCCGTCTTCAACGACGGACGGAATTCCGGCTTGTGGGTTCGTGCGCAACACGGCCAGATGGGAGCCAAGGGTGTTTATTCGTCCGACGTCGACACGATTTCCATCGGTGCCGAGGGTGCGCTCTCGGAGATGCTGCGACTGGGGGCGAGCTTCTCGTATCTCGATGGTGACGCCGATTTCAACGGCATTGACGGCTCCGACGACCTGGAGCGTTATGAGGGCGCTGTTTACGGTACCTTTGAGTCCGGTGGCCATTACGTGGACATCGTCGCGCGTTTGGGCCAAGTCAACAACAGCTTCATGACGCGCAACGCCGCTGTTTCCAAATCCGGTACGTTCCATCAGAAGTACGCTGCGGTGTCCGCAGAGTACGGCTACAAGCTTGCGACCAATTCAGGACTCTTCATTGAGCCGCAGGTCCAGGCTCAAGGTGCTTATCTTGGCAGTTACGAAGCCCCCGTTGCCGGCGGCATGCGCATGAAGGCCGAGCAGACGACGAGCCTGACGGGCCGCGTCGGCGTGCGGCTTGGCAAGAGCTTGAAGTCGGAGGCGCTGTCGGCCGAGGTCTATGCACGCGGCGACGTCCTGCATCAGTTCACTGACGGCCAGGATGCCGTTTTGAGCAATGACCAGGCAGAAAGCCTGGGCGTGGCCTGGGGTGATGCAGGCACTTGGTTCAATTATGGTTTGGGCGGCTACCTCAACTGGAAGAACCGATTCGGCGTGCAGCTTGATGTCGAACAGAGCACGGGCGGCGAGGTCAGCAACAGCTGGCTGCTCTCCGGCCGTCTCAACTACTACTTCTAATCTGCTGCGTCTGCCGGCATGCCGTTTAAGTTCCTGAACGGCATGCCGCAAAACCGCCGCGCCGCGTTTTGAGGACGGCTGAAATGCGTTTGAGTGTCCAACTTGAACTCACCGGCCGTCCTCATTGCGTCCTTATTGCGATCAAGCCGACGGCCTTGCACCGTCTCCCGAGGACATTTCCTCTGCCGTTTCCCATCCCGCTGACCAAGCCGCTGCCGGCGACGCGTCTTTGCGTCCCTCTTAGTTCTCCTCGGTCCTCCTTAGCCTCTCCATCCCCCGCTGCCCTCTTCAAATTCAGAACGCCTGTATTCCCTTGGGGTGACGTTCCAAGACGAAGCGCCCTCCTGTGCCAACGGCGCCGGGGCGATTTTCCCAACCATGTCCCGAGCCGCCATTTCCCGCTATCTCTTCTTCTTTCGCAAGGGGTCGCTCAGGTGCTCGCGCACCAAAGACAGAAATTCAATCGCGGCGTGCGAGGGCGGATCGTGCGGGCGCTGCAGCACGAGATAGCGGCCGCTTGGCAGCGCCGCAGCGGTTTTCAGTGTAAAGAGTCCCTCGTGGTGGGGTTTGACGATCGGGTTCTTTGAAACGAGCATGGCGCCGATGCCAAAGCCCGCCTTAGTGAATTCTTCCGTGAGCCCCATCGTGAGCGTCTCCCACTGCACGTTGAGCTTGAGGCCCGCCTGGGCAAAGATCTGCTCGAGGCAGTCCCGGGTGTTGTTGCCCGCGCGCAGGATGACGATCGGATGGCGGTTGATTTCCTCCAGTGTGAGCGTTCGTCCGATGAGTTGCGGGAAGTGCTCGCGGCTCGCCTTGAATGCGTAGTGAAAGTGTCCGAGCGTTTCGCTGGCGAGAGCCGAATCGATGACGCCCGCTTCGGGCGTGGCAAGAAACAGAAGATCGACCTTGCGCGCATGCACGAGTTCAAGCATCGGACGCATGCGGTTTTCAATTTCGATCTGAATGCGCACGTCCGGGTGCGCTTTGTGGTAGGCGGCTAGAAGCGGCGTGAGGCACGTCTGCAAAATGAGATAGGGGCAGCCGATGCGCAGCAGCCCCGTGCGGCGCGCCCGCGCTTCCTGCAGCGCCTGTTCGCCCGCGGCAAGCGCCTCCAGAAGCCGTTGGGTGGTCGCAAAGACCGACGCGCCTTCGTCGGTGAGAATCAGCCGGCGGTTCGCACGCAGGAAAAGCCTGCAGCCTAACTCGTCCTCGAGCTGCGCGATCGAGTGAGAGATCGCAGGCTGCGTGAGAAAAAGGCTGCGCGCGGCGGCGGTCATGCTGCCGGTGCGCGCCACCCGGTCGAAAACGCGAAGAAGGTCAAGGCTGACGTCCTGCAGGTGCTTCATCATACATCAATGCAAATAATGGATTAATAAAAATAAATCAATTGTATTCAGGGATTGCCGGTAGCAGAATCCCCTCCTGTGAAAAAGTTGGACGGATCGTTCAACTTCTCTCAGAGAAATTGAGCGGCTTGGGGCGCGCTTGAAGATGCGCCTGCCGGGCCGTTGCAGGAGGAGAAAAAATGCAGAAACTTTCACGTCGTCAATTCGTCTGGACGGCCGCCATGGCTGGCGTTGCGACCGCCTTCCCGGCGCTTGCCATGACCAATCCCTTCCAGGTTCCCGCCAAGTGGGACCGCACGGTCGACGTCGTCGTGATCGGCGCGGGCGGCGCAGGCCTTTCGGCTGCCGTGACCGCCAAGGAAGCCGGCATCAAGGACGTGCTCGTGCTCGAGAAGATGCCCTATCCGGGCGGCAACACGCTGCGCGCGGGCGGCGGCTTCAACGCCGCGGTCAAGGCCGACTACGAAAAGGCCGGCATCAAGGATTCGCCTGAACTGCATGCAAGCCAGACGCTTGCCGCAGGCGACTATCGCGGCAATCCCGAAATCGTCAAGAAGCTCACGGCTCTTGCGCCTGAAAGCGTGCAGTGGCTCAAGGACCACGGCGTGAAGTTCGAAGACCGCATCTATCAGATCTACGGCGGTCTGTACCCGCGCGCCCGCAATCCGCTCGGCCCGCGCGGCTCGACCTACATCATCGCGCTCACCGAAGTCTGCAAGAAGGAAGGCATTCCCGTTGAGCTCGACTCCAAGGTCGTCAACATCGTCCGCGAGAAGCCCTTCGCCGGCCGCGTGCTCGGCGTTCAAGTTGAGCAGGGCGGCAAGCTCATCAACATCCGTGCCCGTACGGGCGTGATCGCCTGCGCCGGCGGCTTCTCGGCCAATGCCAAGCTCTGCGGCCTGCACGATCCGCGCCTTGAAAAGCTCGGCACGACGAACCAGCCCGGCGCCACCGGCGAGGTTCTCAACGACCTCATCGACCTCGGCGCGCAGACGACGTGCCTTGACTACATCCAGTGCATCCCGGGCGGTCTGCCCGACGGCAAGAAGTACCCGAACCTCTTTACGCACGTCGACCGCTTCATCTTCACGAATCTCGAAGGCAAGCGCTTTATCAACGAGGACGCCCGCCGCGACGTGCTGCGCGACGCGATGCTCGCCCAGCCCGAGATGATCGCCTGGACGATCATCGACTCGGACGGCTTTGAGCTGCAGAAGAACTCCAAGGGTCCCGAAAACGAGGCCGCCCGCAAGGAAGGCACGCTCATTGTCGCCAACACCGTCGACGAGCTCGCCAAGAAGATCGGCGTCAAGCCTGCCGTTCTCAAGGAAACGATCGACACCTACAACAAGGCTGTCGATACGAAGAAAGATCCGATGGGACGCGGTGCCACGATGCTCGTCAACAAGATCGCCAAGGCGCCCTTCTACGCCGGCAAGGTCACGATGAAGCGTCACCACACCATGGGCGGCGTCGTGATCAACACCAACGCCGAAGTGATCGACCGCGACGGCAAGGTGATCCCGAACCTCTGGGCCGCGGGCGAAGTCACGGGCGTGGTGCACGGTACCAACCGCGTGGGCGGCAACGCCATGGCCGACATCTTCAGCTACGGCCGCGTGGCCGGCCAGAGCGCCGCCAAGGCCTACAAGAGCGCCAAGTAGTCTGATCGCAAGGTTGCTCTCTTCGGGCGGCATTGCCTCATGCGGGGCCTTTCGCCCCGGCCGCGGTGCTGCCCGGACATTGAAGATTTTTCAGGCCGTCGGATTTCTCGGACGGCCTGGCCGCAATTCTCTCCTCGCTTCGTCGTGCAGGCTTTTCGCTTCCTTTTGAAAGCGCAAGGCGCACGACGTTTTTTTGTGCCTTGTGGCGATGTGCCCGTCAGGCGCTCGTACGGGTGCGCACATGCGGGAGCTTTCGGGTCGATGATCTTCAAGAGCCGAAGAGATCAGGCATCTGCAGCATCGCTGCTTTGGGCCTTGTGGCGGATCTTTTCGCGCACTTCATGGCGAAAGCGCACGGCGAAAAAGCCGCAGATCACGGCCGAGCAGAGCTCGGCCACGGGCTGCGCCGACTGCAGTCCCGTGAGGCCAAAGAGCGTGGGAAGAATGAGGATGCTGGGCAGAAAGAAGAGCCCCTGCCGGGTGCTCGCAAGAAGCGTCGCCACGGCCGTGCGCCCGAGCACCTGATAGGTCATGTTGCCCATGATGTTCACCGGGATGATCGGCATCACGAGGCACTGAAGCTTGAGCGCGAGCACGGCGACCGCCATGACCTGCGGGTCGTTCGTCTTGAAAAAGGCGATCACCTCTTCGGCAAAGACAAAGCCCACGATCGCAAGCAGCGTCATGGCGCTCGTCGAGAGCAGCATCGTCGTATCAAAGGCCTTCGAGACGCGCTCGTAGCGCCCGGCGCCCCAGTTGTAGCCCAGCACCGGCTGATAGCCCTGGCCGATGCCGATAAGCGCTGCACTCGTGATCATCATCACGCGTCCAACGATCGACATGCCCGCAACGCCCGCGTCGCCGAAGTTGCCCGCCATGAGGTTCAGAACCGAAGCCGCCACGGCCCCGAGGATGTTTCGGGTAAGCGACGGCATGCCGTTTTTCAAGATCGAGCTGTAGACCTCCCAGGAGCGGGAGATGCTCGCGGTCGAGAGCGCAATCGTGCCCTTGCCGCGCAGGAAAAACGACAGAAGAATGAAAAACGACACGCTCTGGCAGAGCATCGTCGCCCAGCCTGCGCCCGCAATGCCGAGGTCAAGGACAAAGATGAAGACGGGGGCGACCGCCACGTTGAGAATGCCGCCGCAGGCGAGGCCCACCATGCCGAAAAGCGCGAGCCCCTCCGAGCGCAGGATGTTGTTGAGCGTAAAGGAGGCGGCCATCAGGGGCGCCGCCACAAGCACCGCCCGCGCGTAGTCCTGCGCGTAGGGAAGGATGGTGGGCGTGGCGCCCACGAGCGACAGGAGCGGATCCATGAGGATCCAGACGAGAAGTCCGAAGACGGAGCCTGCGATCAGAACCGCGGCCAGGGCCGAGCTTGCAAGCGTATTGGCGCGCGCATAGTTTCGCGCACCGAGCAGGCGCGAAGCCTGCGACGCGCAGCCCTGTCCGAACATGATGCCTAGGGCCTGAATGATCATCTGCAGGGCGAAGACGACGCCCATGGCGCCCACGGCCGAGGTGCCGAGAAACGAGACGTACCAGGTCGAGGCGGTGTTGTAGAGCGCCGTGATGAGCATCGAGATCATGGTCGGGATCCCGAGGCGGATGACGAGCCCGGCAACGGGAGCGCTCGTCATGCGCTCAAAGGTGCGGCGGGCGGCTTCGGCGTGCGCATTGGTGCTGGCGGCGTCCTGCGCGCCTTGATCGTCTTGAGCCGGTCCTTTGCTTGGCTGCAAACTCATGAATGCCTCTTATGCCTCGACGTCGGCCGCGCGTGCAAAGAAAGGAAAGGGCGTGCGGCCGGAATTTTTGTGCTGCGTTTTTTCTGCGTTCGTTCTTTTATGGTACTGCCAAACGCAGCGCATTTCCTTGAGGGAAAGAGGCGATGCCGATGCCCCTGATTCCCTTTTATGGCCAGGCAAGGCGCATCACGACAGGCGCGTGGTCGCTGGGCTTTTCAAGCCCGCGGGGCGCAGCGTCGATCCAGACGTCCTCCATGTCCTTGATGACCGCGGGGCTTGCCAACAGATGGTCGATGCGCATGCCGTGGTTCTTTTCAAAGCCCGACATGCGGTAGTCCCACCAGGAGTAGGTCTCGGGCGCGTGCAACCCCTGCGCCCAGGTGTCGATGAGGCCCGTCTTCAGAAGCCCCTTCCAGGCGTCGCGCTCGGGGACCGAGACGAGGATTTTCCCCTTCCACTCCTCGGGGTTCCAGAGATCGGCGTCGCTCGGAGCGATGTTGAAGTCGCCGCCCAAAACGAAGTTCGCCTCGCGCCCGAGCTCGCGGCGAAGCCACAACGTGAGCGCGGCCATCCACTCGAGCTTGTAGAGGTACTTGTCGCAGCCCACTTCCTGGCCGTTGGGGAAATAGGCGCCAGCCACGCGAAGCTTCCTTCCGCCCGCAAGGCTCAGGGTGGCGGCGATGAGGCGCTTTTGGGGATCGGGGTAGCCCGGGATGTTCATCTCGACGTCCTCGACGGCCGTGACGGCGCTCGTCTTGACGGCAAGCGCCACGCCGTTGTAGGTCTTCTGTCCGCAGGTATAGACGCGGTAGCCCGCCGCTTCAAAGGCTTCGTGCGGGAAGGCTTCGTCGACGGTCTTCGTTTCCTGCATGAGGAGGGCTTCGGTGCCCGTTGCGTTAAGCCAGTCGACGACCTGACCGACGCGGACCTTGATGCTGTTGACGTTCCAAGTGGCTATCTGCATGGCGTGCTCGGGAAATTTTTTGTAAGTTTTGTGAATCAAACTATCCTGCCGTGGGCTTTCTCAGCTTCGGGCGGTCTTGTCCTCATTCTTGCACGGCTGCTGTCGCGTACAAAAAGGCAATGGCCGTATCCGAGGGCACCAGGTCGGCTGCGATGCGCTCGAGCACCTCGTCGGGGCTCTTTAATTCAATCGCCATGACTTCGCCGTCGGTGTTGTGCACGCGCGCGGGATCGGTCACCGTCACGGGCATGATCAGGGCATCTTCGTGCATCCAGCCTTCTTCAACGGGGCGCCGGACGGGAAAGCGCGACCAGGAGCCTGCGGCGCGCCACTGGCCGCACACAAGGCCCGCCTCTTCGGAAATTTCCCGCGCAAGGCTCACTTCGGGCGCTTCGCCGGCGGCGACGAGACCGGCCGCTAGACAATCCCAGAGCCCGGGGTCAACCTGCTTGGTGAGGCTGCGGCGGCTCATGAAGATGCGACCGTCTTCAAGCGTCCCCACGGCATAGACGCAGCGCGTTGCCATGCCGAGAAACCGAAAGAGACCGCGTTCGGCGCACGAGATGACTGTTGAGGATTGGGCATCAACGACGTCGAGGAGCTCGTTTCTCCACTGAAAGAAAAGTCCCTCGTCGTGAAACGTGCGGGCGGCAAGCGCCAGGGTCTCTTCAAGGGTTTTGCCGGGCGCAAGATGAAGCTCGACCTTGTTTTTGCCGAACGCAAAGAGGTGGGCCAAGGCCGAGCCCCGGATCATCTCCTGTACGGCGGGCACAAGAAGGCCGATGCGCCGCCGATCGCCCGCATCGGTTTCAACGGCCAGCATCAGGCTCCCCTCGGGGGGCTTGCGGCTATTGAAGGCGCTTGCGCGCGCCAAAAGCGCACGGGCCTTCGTGAAGAGGGCAGTGTTTTCGCTCATCATGCTGGTTTGGGCAAAAAAGACAACGGGCGCCAGGCCGCAGCCGCCGTGAGGCATTCGTGATGCTTTCACGATGCCTTGGCAGCGCCGGCCGGCGCCCGCAGAGGTCGCGCAACTTTACGAAGCTGCGACTAGTTGTTTTCCGGGCGCATGGCCGGGAAGAGCAGCACGTCGCGGATCGTGGGCGCGTCGGTCAAAAGCATCACGAAGCGGTCGATGCCGATGCCGCAGCCAGCCGTCGGAGGCAGACCGTATTCGAGCGCGCGGATGAAGTCCGCGTCGTAGAACATCGCCTCGTCGTCGCCGTGGCTCTTGGCGTCGGCCTGAGCCTGGAAGCGCCGCGCCTGATCCTCGGGGTCGTTTAACTCCGAGAAGCCGTTGGCGGTTTCTCGCCCGTAGATGAAGAGCTCGAAGCGCTCGGTCATCTCGGGGTTGGTGTCCGAGGCGCGCGCAAGCGGACTCACCTCAACCGGGTAGTTGATGATGAAGGTGGGCTCGATCAACTTCGATTCGGCCACTTCCTCAAAGAGCGCCATCATGAGGCCGCCGACCTTCACATGATCAGGCTGCGGGGCTCCGAGGCGCTTGAGTTCAGCGCGCAGGAACGCTTCGTCGGCGAGATTTTCCTCGGTGTACTGCGGTGCATACTTGAGGATCGCCTCCTGCGGGGTGAGGCGGGCAAAGGGCTTGCCGAGATCGATTTCGGTGCCCTGATAGCTGATCACTTCCGAACCCGTGGCGGCCTTGGCGACGTAGCGCAGCAGGTTTTCCGTGAATTCCATCTGATCGCGGTACGTCCAGTAGGTGGCGTAGAACTCGATCGTGGTGAATTCCGGGTTGTGGCGCGTGTCGATGCCTTCGTTTCTGAAGCACCGGTTGAGCTCGAAGACGCGCTCAAAGCCGCCCACGACGAGGCGCTTGAGGTAGAGCTCGGGGGCGATGCGCAGGTACTGATCGATGTCGAGCGCGTTGTGGTGCGTGATGAAGGGCTTGGCGTTGGCGCCGCCCGGGATCGGGTTGAGCATCGGGGTCTCGACCTCGACGAAGCGGTGATCCTCCATGTAGCGGCGGATGGCCGAGACGGTCTTAAAGCGCGTCAGAAACCGTGCGCGGCTTTCCTCATTGATGATGAGATCGGCGTAGCGCTGGCGGTAGCACGTCTCGGGGTCGGTGAGGCCCTTGTGCTTGTCGGGGAGCGGCCGCAGGCTCTTCGTGAGAAGCCGCAGCGACTTGACGCGCACCGAAAGCTCGCCCTTGTTCGTGCGGAAAAGCGTGCCTTCGGCGGCGACGATGTCGCCCAGATCAAGGGTCTTGAAGAGCGCATAGGCTTCGGGGCCGACGTCGTTGGCGCCCACGAAGTACTGCATGCTGCCCGTGAAATCGCGCACGGTGGCAAAGCTTGCCTTGCCCATGACGCGCTTGAGCATCATGCGGCCGGAGACGGCCACTTCGGGCGCGGCGGCTTCCAGTTCCTCGCGGCTCTTGTCGCCCCACTTCTCGCGCAGGTCGCCGAAGAGATCCTTGCGGACGAAGTCATTGGGGTAGGCGACGCCCGTCTCGCGCATGTGCGCGAGCTTGGCGCGACGCTCGGCGATGATGTGGTTTTCATCTTCGGCGGCAGCCGCGGCCGTCTTGTTTTGCGTAATTGCTTCTTCGCTCATGACAGAAAAGATTTCAAAAAGAATATGGGTGAATGTCGTGGAATTTCAACGGACTTGAGAGGCCTTAGACGCCCATCTTGAGGCTTGCCTCGATGAACTGATCGAGGTCGCCGTCGAGCACCGCGCCCGTGTTGCCCGTTTCGACGTTGGTGCGCAGATCCTTGACGCGGCTCTGGTCGAGCACGTAGCTGCGGATCTGGTGGCCCCAGCCGATGTCGCTCTTGCTTTCCTCAACGCGCTCCTGCTCGGCCATGCGCTTTCTGAGCTCGAGCTCGTAGAGCTTGGCCTTCAACTGGCGCAGCGCCTGCTCGCGGTTGTTGTGCTGGCTGCGGTCGTCCTGGCAGACGGTGACGATGCCGGTCGGAATGTGCGTGATGCGCACGGCCGATTCGGTCTTCTGAATGTGCTGGCCGCCCGCGCCCGAGGCACGGAAGACGTCCACGCGCAGATCGGCCGGATTGATCGTGATTTCGATCGAGTCGTCGACTTCCGGGTAGACGAAGACCGAGGCAAAGGAGGTGTGGCGCCGCGCATTGGCGTCAAAGGGGCTCTTTCGCACCAGTCGGTGAATGCCCGTTTCGGTGCGCAGCGTCCCGTAGGCCCACTGGCCCTCGACGTAGATCGTGCAGCCCTTGATGCCGGCGACGTCGCCTTCGGACTCTTCGGTGAGCTTGGCGGAAAAGCCCGAGCGCTCGGCATAGCGCAGGTACATGCGCTCGAGCATGCTCGCCCAGTCCTGGGCCTCGGTGCCGCCGGCGCCGGCCTGGATTTCGACGTAGCAGTTGGCGCTGTCCTGCGGGCGGTTGAACATGCGCTTGAATTCAAGCTTTTCAACGTCGCGGGCGTAGCCCTCGACTTCGGCGGCGATGCTCTCGGCGCCGTCCTCGTCGCCTTCATCGATGGCCATGCCAAAGAGCTCCTTGGCGTCGTGAATGCCCGTCGTGAGGCGCTTGAAGCTGCCGACGAGGTCTTCAAGGAGCTTTTGCTCCTTGCTTACTTCCTGCGCATGCTTGGGATCGTCCCAGAGCTGCGGATTCTCGATTTCCCGGTTGACTTCTTCAAGCCGCCGCTCCTTGCGGTCGACGTCAAAGATACCCCCTAAGCTCAGCAAGACGGTGAGCCAGGTCGTCACACAGATTGTTGGTGTGATTGATGCGTTCAGCTTCCATGAAATTCTCTCAAAGAGGGAAGTTGGCTGCGGCTAGCGTGTGTGTAAAAAGCCGCGTGAAAACAATGCTCTGCGCGTCGTGTCAAAAGTGCTGCGCGCAGCAAACCCAACATTATACCGGCCTCGGGATCAAGCCTTTTTTGCGTCGGCACTAGCCCGCCGGCCCGAGGACGGCAAAGGCGGCCCAGGCCAGAAGCGCATAGCGCAAGCTTTTCCCTGCCGCCGTCCAGAAGAGCGCGGGCAGAAAGCCCACGCGAAGCCACCCGGCGGCAAGCGGAATGGCGTCGCCCACGATGGGCACCCAGGCAAAGAAAAGCGCGGGGGCGCCCCAGCGGCGCAGACGGTTAAGCGTTTTCTTGTCGACTGACCTGCGCACGCGGGCGTCGGGCAGAAACCGGCCGATGGCCCAGGAGGTCATGCTGCCCGCGGTATTAAAAAGGCTTGCGGCGGCCGCAAGAAGCGCCGCGCGGCCGACGTCGTCGGGCGAGGCGGCAATGGCGGCCGTCAGAATCGCTTCGGAGCTTCCCGGCAGGAGCGTCGCCGACAGGAAGGCCGAGATGCAAAGCAGCAGCACGCCCGAGCCGCCCGAGAGGATGGTGGCGATGGTCTCGATCAAGGATTGTTTGGGGGAGAAATGGTGGTTGTCGACGATGCCGATGCAGGGACGGATCAATGCAGCGCCGAGGGCCTGCCGGCGCGACCCGTGCGCTCCTGCGGCATCGGGAAAATGAGTGCCCGCATTGTACCAAGCCCCATACCAGGCCCCGCCTGAGCCCCTCGGTCTTAGCCCCTCTTGAGTTCTTCTCTCCGACCTCCTTGCGCGTGCAGCTTTCTTTGATAGCAAATGCGAATAAGACGCAATTACATTTACTTGCAATTTTCCTTCCGGGGCGTCTTTGGGAGGGTTTTGCGCACTCGCGCATCTGGATCAATGTCCGATCCTTCAGACGCTTCATCCCGTCAACGACAAGCCCCGGCGGGGGCTGCCGTACCCGGAAAGAAGCCGATCGGCGGCAAGTGGGAACGACAGAAAAATACATCCGTCGCCGTAAAACACAAATGAAAATCATTCTCATGTAAAGATAGAATGCAGCCTCGTTTCGGCCCGCATGTCGTTTTGCTGCGGCAGCCATTGAGTCAACGAGGAAAGAACGAATGACCCAAAGGAAGACACAGACGAAGACCCTGACGAAGTTGGTGGAAACTGACCGCAACGCACGCCCGTCGTGCAGTCATCGGGCCGCACGCGCGGTGCTCTCAAGCCTTGTGCTGGCACCTGCGGCCGTCGCCTGCAGCGCGGCCTTTGCCCAAGGCATGCAGAGCGACGATGCCGGGGGGTATACGGAGCTTGATGCCTCGGTCGTGTCGGCATCGGGCTACGCCCAGGACGTGCGGCAGGCGCCAGCAAGCGTCTCCGTGATCGGCGCCGAAGCGCTTGCCGACAAGCCCGTCGCCGATATCGGCGCGGCTGTGGGCGACGTGCCGGGCGTCGACATCGACACCACGAAGATGGGCAACGCGACGATCTCGATTCGCGGGTTCGATTCGGCCTATACGCTCATCATGGTCGACGGGCGGCGCCAGAACGTCAGCACGGCGATGATCGACAACGGCTTTGATCCCACGAGCACGTTCATGCCGCCCATGGGCATGATCGAGCGCATCGAGGTGCTGCGCGGCCCCGCCTCCACCATCTGGGGGTCGGACGCCGTGGGCGGCGTGGTCAACATCATCACCAAAAAGCACCCCGACAGACTCACGGGCAGCGTGACGCTTGAGGCGACGCTCCAGGAACATTCCGCCTATGGAAACCGCCAGGGCGCAAGCTTTTATTTCGGCATCCCCCTTATTGAGAACCGCCTCTCGCTTACGTTGCGCTCGCGCTACCAGCGCCACGACGAGACCGAGATCATGACGCCGCCCGACGCGTCAGGGGTCTCCAAATACGCCTCGCATTCGCCCACCGAGGGCTATACGGCCAATATCGGCGGCAGGCTCACGTGGAGCGTCAATGCGGCCAACACGCTTTTTGCCGATCTTGACTACTCGCGCTTTAAGGGCGGGTCGCTTCAGACGAGCAGCAAAAGCATCCAGGCGCGGCGCTGGTACCAGAAGTACAACACGGTGTTCGGCCACGAAGGCGACTACGACTTCGGCAGAACCGAGAGCTACTTCATGATCAATTCGCTCGCGTTGATGAAGACGCGCTCGACTCCCAACGACTGGTCGCCCGCAGGCACGGGCGCAAGCGAATCCTCGGGGTCGTTCTCGCACCCCTTGAAGGAAACGACGAGCTATACGCTTGCCGCCAAGACCGTGATGCCGATCGACTTCGACCGCTGGGGCGGCATGAACTTCACCGCGGGCATTGAAGCAGGCTACGAGACCTACGAAGACCGCACGGCGGCCGACGTCAACTCGCGCGGGCCCTTTGACCAGACGACGGCCTCGGTCTTTGCCGAAGGCGAATACTTTCTCTCCGAATCGTGGTCGGCGACGGCAGGCGCCCGCGTGCACGCAAGCGACATCTTTGGCTCCCACCTCGCCCCGCGCGCCTACGTGGTCTACAAGCCCTTGGCCTGGCTGTCGTTTAAGGGCGGCGTTGCCGCAGGCTACAAGACGCCCAATGTGAAGCAGCTCTCCAAGGGCTACTACGACGGCACCGAGGTGGGCGACAGAACCTGGGGCAACCCCGATCTCAAGCCCGAGGAGAGCTGGAGCTATGAGCTTTCGACCACCGCCGACATCGGGCGCCTTGGTCAGATCACGGTCGGGGGCTTTTACACCGATTTCAAGAACCTCATTGCCTCCGAGGAGGTAAGCGACTACTGCAGCGCGGGGAACGCCAACTCGTGCGATCAGCGCATGGTGAACCACGGCAAGGTGCTTGCCAAGGGCATCGAAGTGCTCTTTCAGAGCGCACGCCTGGCGGGCTTTTCATTGACGGGCGGGTACACGCTCACCGACAGCGAAATCAAGGCGGGCGTCGATGCGGGCAAGCGCCCCAACGAACTGCCCCGCCACAGCCTGCAGCTGCGGCTTGACTATCAAAAGGGCGACTTCAACGCCTACGTCAAGAGCAGCTCGAAGTTCGACATGGTCTCCAACAACGCCAAGTCGGGGCCGGGCGAGGGCGTGAAGTACAAGAACTACACGCTGGTCGACGTGGGCGCAAGCTGGCGCATCAACAAGCACCACAAGCTTGCGCTTGCGGTCAACAACGTGCTTGACAAGGACACCGTGCTCTGGGTTGAGAAGGAGGGCGGCTCGGGCGTTGCCAACGCCTACCGGCAGTACCTGGACGGCCGCAACCTGTGGCTTTCCTACACCTACGACTTCTAACGCCTCCAACGCCTTTATCGCCTCTATTGCCTTTTAAGGGAGACAACACGCCATGGAATTTTTAAAGGAAAGCGTCGACTACGTCGTCTTTGCCGTGCTGGGCCTCATGGGGTTCATCACCGTGTGGCTTACGATCGAGCGGCTTCTTTTCATGAGGAGCCTTGACAGCACGCGCTACGCCACGCGAGAAGACTATGAGGAGGCGCTCACCAACAACCTCACGACGCTTTACGTGATCTATTCCAACGCGCCCTATGTCGGGCTTCTCGGCACGGTCGTGGGCATCATGATCACCTTCTACGACATGGGCGCTTCGGGCGCGATCAACGCCTCGGACATCATGACGGGACTGTCGCTTGCGCTCAAGGCGACCGCGCTGGGGCTGGCGGTGGCCATCCCGACGCTCATCGTCTACAACGGCCTGCAGCGGCGCATCAATGTGCTCGCAGCACGATACAAGGGACCCGCGTCCCGCTATGAGGAGTCCGCGGCATGATCAGCCTGCCCAAGAAGGAGCCCCTGAACCTCGTGCCCTTCATCGACATCATGCTGGTGCTTCTGGCGATGGTGCTCTCGATTTCGACCTTCATCGCCCGAGGCGAGATTGCCGTGGCGCTGCCGCAGTCGGAAGCTTCGCACCCGGCCGCGGACGCCGGGCGCTCGCACACGATCAATGTCGACGGCAGCGGCACGGTCTATCTTGACGATCAGCCGACCGAGACGGCGGCGCTTGCGGCCTTTGTCGAAAACGTGCCGCGCAACGAGCGCATCGTGCTTCGCATCGACAAGAGCGCGCGGTTTGAGCACTTCATCGGCGTGGTTGATCTGTTGAAGAAATACCGCCACGAAAACTTCACCATCGCAACGGAAAGAATCCATGGCAGGTGACGCAGGAAAAATGAACGCCGCGGGCGCTGCGCTTCTTGCGGGCGAACACGGCCGCCGCATGCGCGTGTCGCTCTTTCTCGCCATCGGGCTCTATCTCCCCTTGCTCGGTGCGGCGCTCTGGCGCATCCCGCCGATTGCCTTTACGAGCGCAGGCGACTCCTCGACGATGTCGATTGCGTTTGCGCAGATCGCTTCGGCAACAGGCGGCGGACAAGCCGCTCTACAGGAGCTTCAGCATGCCAGCGAAGAAACGCCGGTTGAAACGGTTTCGGAGCCGGTTTCAGAGGCAAAGTCGGTTCCCGAACCCGTCGCCGAGCCCGCGCCTGTGGCCAAGGCGGCCGACAAGATCACCGATATGGCGCCCGCTCCTCGCAGCGCCGTGCCGGCAAAGCCGCCGGTCAAGACCGTGAGCAAGTCGACCAACAAAGCTCCGACGAAAGCGCCCGATAAAGTGCCCGACAAAGCACCGGATTCCCCGGCAAAGGCAGTCGCCGCACCCGAATCCAAACAGAAATCCCCGCCCGGACATGAGGTCTTGGGGACTGCAGCCGCGGAAGCGGCGCCAGCGCCCGCAAGTGCAGGCGAATCAGGCGTTGCCACGCTGGTGGCGGGCGAGACGAACGACCCGTTTCTTGCCTTGGTGCGGCGCCGGGTTGAGGGCAACGTCGAGTATCCGCGCAAGGCGCGCATGATGCGCATTGAGGGCAGAAGCGTCGTGCAGTTCGTGGTGGCCTCCGACGGGGCGCTCACCGACCTCAGGATCTACGAAGGTTCGGGCGATGCGCTTTTGGACAACGCGGCCTTGAGCGCGATTCGTCGGGCGCAGCCCGAGTGGGGCGCCCCCGGGCGCGTCGTGCGCCTGCGCTTTCCGATTGAATTTCGCTTGAGGCGATAGGGGGTTGAAGGCTGGGAAGATGGGGCGCGGGGCCGAAGAAAGAGCCCGTAGGCGCTCGCTCCTTATTCTTCAACCGCTTCGACCACGAGCTGCACCGAGCGGCGGCCCATGAACTCGTTGATCTCGGGCCGGTACGCAAGCCTTGCGTGCGAGGCGATCGGCGTGCTGCGCCGAAAGAAGATCGCCTCAAAGCGGTTGCCCGCGAGGTCGACGACGAGCTTGAGGTGGGCGTCCTTCAGTACGCGCTGCGAGACGACGGTGAAGTCGTTGGCAAAAAGCGGCCGCTCAAAGCCCTGTCCCCAGATGCGCTCGCGCATGGCGTCGACCAACGCAAAGGAGATTTCTTCTGGCGACAGCGCCCCGTCGACGTACACCACGCGGTCAAAGACCTCGGGGTCGGTCGTCTCCTTGACGGCGGCTTCAAAAAGCTTGGCAAAGCGCTCAAGGTTGGCGGCCTTGATCGTGAGGCCCGCGGCCATCGCGTGGCCGCCGAAGCGCTCGATCACGTCCGGGGCGTGCTTGCTCACCCAGTCGAGGGTGTCGCGCAGATGAATGCCCTCGATCGAGCGCCCCGAGCCCTTCAAAAGGTCGTGGTCGTCGCGCGCAAAGGCAATCACCGGGCGGTGCGTGCGCTCCTTGAGGCGGCTTGCCACAAGGCCCACCACGCCCTGATGCCAGTCCTCTTCAAAAAGGGTGATCGTGGCGTGGTGACGCCAGTCCATGCTGCTCAAGCGTTCGACGGCATCAAGCTGCATGCTGTCTTCGAGGCCCCGGCGCTCGCGGTTGAGGTTTTCAAGCTCCTGCGCGTAGCGGCGCGCCGTCTCGGGATCGTCAGCGAGAAGACACTCGATGCCTACGCCCATTTCGGTCAGGCGTCCCGCGGCATTGATGCGCGGCGCAATGGCAAAGGAGAAGTCGCGCGCCGTGGCCTGCGTGATGTCGCGTCCTGCAACCTCAAAGAGCGCCTTGATGCCCGCAAAGGCAAGCCCCCTGCGCACGCGCGAGAGCCCCTGCGCGACAAGCACGCGGTTGTTGTGGTCGAGCTTGACGACGTCGGCGACGGTGCCAAGCGCCACGAGGTCGCTCAAGCGATCGAGCCTCGGTTGCGTCGCCTGCGTATAGACCCCGCGGCGGCGCAGCTCGGCGCGAAGCGCCAAAAGAACGTAGAACATCACCCCGCACCCTGCCAGGGCCTTGCTCGGGAAGGTGCTTCCGGAGACGTTGGGGTTGACGATGCAGGCTGCCTCAGGCAGTGCATCGCCCGGCAGGTGATGGTCGGTGATGATGACGTCGATGCCGAGCTCCCGGGCGCGCCTGACGCCCTCGACGCTTGCAATGCCGTTGTCGACGGTGATGATGAGATCGGGCTTGGGGTCGGCGCCCGCGGCAAGATCGACGATGGCGGGCGTGAGCCCGTAGCCGAACTTGAAGCGGTCCGGGACGATGTAGTTCACCGTCAAGCCCATCATCGTGAGGCCGCGCACGGCAATCGCGCAGGCCGTGGCGCCGTCGCAGTCGTAGTCGGCAACGACGGTGACGCGGCGCCGGGCGGCGATGGCGTCGGCCAAAAGCGAAGCCGCGCAGTTTGCGCCCTCGAGCATCGAGGGCGCAAGCATCGAGCGCCAGTCTTCAAGCAGATCCTCGGGGCCGCGGATGCCGCGCGCGGCAAGCGCCTGCGCGATCGGGCGCAGGATGCCCGCGTGCTCAAGCCGCTCGCTCGTGATCTTGTCGTAGGGTCTTAAGGCAAAGCGCGTGTTCACAAGGCGCCTCCATCACGGGCGGTGTCGGCGGCGGCAGTGTTTACGGTGTTCGACATGGGGTCCTGGAAGATCCAGCTTGCGGCGGCAACCTTCCTGCCGCCCGCAAGGCGCGCCAGAAGCGAGCGCGGATTGTTGTTCTTCTTGACAAGCGTCATCGTCATCGTCTCGCCGCACCCCACGAGCACCGCATGGTCGCACCCCTTCTTGCGTGCTGCCTGCGACAGAACGTCGATCTGCTCGACCACGCCCTCAAGGCGCGATTCCCAAAGCGCCCAGTTGCGCGCGAGCCACGGCTCGTAGAGCGCGTCGAGCACGGCGATGCATTCGCCATTTGGCGCGTCCGACGGCCACTGCTGGGCGTTCGTGATGTGCCCCAAGCGATGGTTGAGAATGCCCGTGGCAAGTGCCCAGCCCGTGATGGCGTCGATGTCGGTGAGAACGCTTCGAATCTTCGTGGGCGGATAAAAGTTGCTGTAGCAGCCGCCCCCTGAAATCCAGAGCGCATTGATGGGGGTGCCGGCGCTTGTGAGCGCGGCTGAGGCAAGCGCGGCGTTCAATTCGTTCATGTCGCGCACGGCGGCGTCGACCGCCGAGGCGTCTTCGGTCGACGCCGCAAGGTCGACGCGGGCGTCGGGCGCGTGGCCTGCGAGCGCCTCAAAGGGGCGCGCCGCAACGCCCCAGGGGCGCTTGCGGGTGAGAAAAAGCGTCCGGTCCCAGCGCTGCAGCTGAAAGCCGTGCTCGCGCAAGGGGACCGTCATGGCGCAGGCAAAGGCTTCGACCGCCTCGTCGGTCAAGGGATCGACCGCGGCAAGGCGCCCTTCGTCGTCTGCGTGCGCAAGCGTGAGCGACCAGACTTCATTGGCCAACTGCGGCCCCTGGTTCACCGACCAGACATAGGGCGCGGTCACAAAGGGCAGCGCCCGGCGGCAGAGCACCGACCAGGCCCAGATGAGATGCACCGAACGCGAAAAGGGCAGCGACCCGAAGTCCTGTCGAATCGGCGCCTCAATGAGGCTTTTCGAGAGCTTGTCGGCCGTTTCAAGCGAGCAGGTGCTGATGGCGTTTTTTGCCTCGGTGGGCAGAATCAGACCGGGAATCAAGAAGTACACCTGCTGCATGGCAAAGCTCGGGGCAAAAAAGGGTGAAGGACGCGTCGCTCGGAGAGGGAGGTTAAAAAGAGGACCTCCCCGATTCCGGCCGGCGCACTAGGCCCCTCGTACGATATCGCACGAAGCCGCACGAAGTCGTATGAGGTTAAAAAGCCAAAATTTCGCCGCGCATGTCGGGGCTTGCAATCGCCTTGGACATCCGCGGCGGGAAAACATCGTCGACCGTCAAGCGAGGCCGTCAAAGTGTGATCCGGGACGATGAGGCCCGGAACCTGAAGCCAGCCGTTCGCGGCGGTCGCGATGTTGCCAAAAGACTCAGAGGCCGTCGTTGGGCTTGATGTCTGCGCCGAGAACGACGCGCATCAGATCGGCCACGGTGCCCGAATTGGTCTTGTCCATGATCGAGGCGCGGTGCGCTTCGACCGTCTTGATCGAGATGCCGAGGTCGTCGGCGATCTGCTTGTTGAGGCGCCCGGCGGTGATGCGCTCGAGCACCTGCTGCTCGCGCGCGGTGAGCTTGCGCAGAAGCGCCTCGTTGAGGCTGCGGCGCTCGTTGCGCACGCGCCGCTCGCGGGCTTCCTGCAGCATGCGCTCGACCTGCTGCTTCAGGGCGGCCTGGTCAAAGGGCTTTTCGATGAAGTCGACGGCGCCCTTCTTGAGGGCGTTCACCGCCATCGGCACGTCGCCGTGGCCGGTGATGAAGATGATCGGCAGATCGGCGTTGCGGGCGATGAGGTGCTCCTGCACCTCAAGGCCGCTCATGCCGTTCATGCGAACGTCGAGCAGCAGCACGGCGATCGCAAACGGATCGTACTTGGCGATGAAGCTCTCGCCGCTGTCGTAGAGCTCCACCTTGTAGTCGCTTGCTTCAAGCAGCCAGCGGATGGAGTCGCGAACGGCCTCATCGTCATCGACAACATAAACGGTTCCGAGAGTCTGGTTGGATTCGGTAGGCGTCGCAGCGCTTGAGTAATTGGAAAAAGGCATAGATACTTCCCGCTTTTTGTTCTACGTGCTCGGTTTGTTGGTCTGAGTACTGGTCGTCTGGGAGCTAGATGCTTGGCCCGACTGTTGGGTTGAATCGCCCTCGGCCGCAGCAGCGGCCGAAAGCGAAAGTTTGAATATTGTACCGCCCCCGGCATTGGGCTCGAACGTCAGACGGCCGTGATGATTTTCAACAATCGAGCGGCAGATGTTGAGGCCGATCCCCATTCCGGTAGGTTTAGTGGAAAAAAACGGATCAAAGATGCGCTTGGCGCTCTCGGCGTCGATCCCGCAGCCGTGGTCGGCGACGTAAAAGCAGATCGTCTTCTTTTCGCGCCGTACGGTGAAGTAGACGGTGCGCGAGTTGCCGGAGAGGCTCGCCTCCATTGCGTTCTTCAACAGATTGATGAGCACCTGCTCGATCAGAACCGGGTCGCAGACGAGCACCTCGTCGCCGTCGTGCACGTCGACCTCGATCGTCATCGCGTATTTCTTGGCCTGCATGAGCGCAAGCTCAAGCGTCTCGTCGACGATGCGCGAGACGCGCGTCTGTACGCGCGCCACGTCGCCTCTCTTGGCAAAGCCGCGGATGCGGCGGATGATCTGCGCCGCCCTCTGGGTCTGGTTGATGATCTTGTTGAGGCCCGTCTCAACGCCCGCGGCGGTGAGCTTGCCCGCCTTGAGCATCGTGAGCGTGGCCGAGGCGTAGTTCTGCACGGCCGCAAGCGGCTGGTTGAGCTCGTGGGCGAGCGAACTTGCTAGTTCGCCCATCGTCATCAGGCGCGAGACCTGCTCGGCGTTTTTCATCTGCTGCTCAAGAAGCTCCTCGTGCTCCTTTTTGACCGTGACGTCCTGAATCGTAAGGAGCTCGGCCTGCCGACCGCCCATCCACGGCAGGCTGCGCTCGCCGATGAAGAACCACCGGCGCGTCACCTCGTCGTAGACGGTGCCGCTTTGCGCGACCGGCCCCTGGTTCTTGACGAGCTGCATGAGCCGCTCGTGGGCCGCGGCGCTGTGGCCGAAGACTTCGATGTAGCGGGCGTTGGCGTAGAGAAGCTCGCAGATGCCCTCGCTGTTGACGGCGGCAACGGAGACGGCCGAGTCCATCGACTCGAGCACGCGGATCGTGCGCTCGTGGGCGATCGCAAGCGCCTGACGGCTCTTTTTCTGCTGCGTGATGTCGCGCAGCGTCACAAGCCACCCGGGCTGGCCCTGACCGGGGTAGAGCGCCTTCAAGGGCAGGATTTCGGCCGCGCAGATGAAGTTCGTGCCGTCGTGGCGCAGGGCCGTGAACTCGGCGCGCACGATGTCGCCCATGTCGCCCTTTTCGTCTTTCTCGCCCTTGCCGTCCATCTGCAGGTAGTTCTCGAAGTTGAAGATCGACTTCTCGCGCCGCGCAAAGGCGTACGGCGGCGTCATGCCGAGCACGTCGCCCGCCTCGTCGCGAAAGAGCGCGTTGAAGGCGCGGTTGGTGTAGAGAATTTTGCCGAGGCGATCAGTGACCATGATGCCGTCGAGAATCGACTGGCTCATCGCCTGCTGCACGATCACGCGCGCGCGAAGCGCCTCCTCGGTTTTGAGCTGCCGGTACTGGTAGATCAGCACGCCCGGCATGGAGAGAATGAGAAGCCCGCCAAAGAGCATGATGCCGAGCACGAGCTTGGTGTAGCCGTAGACCGAATCCATGCGCGTGTTGACGGTGAGAAGCCGCACCGATTCGGGCAAGGGCGTCAGGGGCGACGTGATGCGGATGTTGTCGCTTGGCGTCATGTCCTCGGTCTGGGCGGCGCTGCTCACGTCCGAGACGGCCGAGAGTTCCTTTCCCTCGACCAGAAGCGAGAACTTGTAGCGGCTGCTCAAGTTTTCCGTGATGTGGCGCAGCATCGAGGTGATCGAAATGCGCGCAACGTAAAAGCCCCCGTCGCCCATGGGCACCACCAGGTTGGAGAAGAGAACGCCGTTTTTGCTTCGCGTATAGGGCGAGGAGAAGACCGAGGTCTTGAGCCGGTGGGCGCGTTCAAGCGTCTCCAAGGCCCCGGTGCGGACAAACTGCGCGAGCGCATGCGGGCTTGAATCAAGCGCGTGGGGCGTCACGCACGTCTGCAGCACGAGCCCTTCGGCCGAGACGAGCGAGAGCTCGGCGAATTCGACGTAGTGGTCAAAGAGGTCGGCCGCGTCGGCGCACAAAAGCCCCTCGTTTCTTTCCTGCGGCAGCTGCTCGAGGCGGTCGGCGAAGGTGAGAAGCCTGCGCTCGACCTGGCGCGAGACCGACTGCGTCATGGCCGCCTGCGCCTCGCTTTCGAGCTTGCGGGTTTCGATGCCCACCGAGCGCGAGACGTAGGCAAAGAGCACGAGCACGATCACGATCACGCCGAAGGTGATGTAGAGGCCCTTGCGGCTAGCCGCGGAGCGCGCATTGCCGCTTACAAGCTCAAGGAGCTTGTCGTCGATTTGTACATCGTGCTCGGATTCACGCATAAAAATGAAGACCGTTTCATCAAACGGGAGCAAACCGCTTTCGAGGGAGGGTTGTTTAGTAGGCAAAACCCCGCAGAAGCTCACCTTGATGCAAGTTTAGGAGCTTTGAAGCGAAATATCGCACGCCGGGGCGCGCAATTGCCGTCTTTTTTGGTAGGAAAAGTGTTTTGAAGACGAGAGAGGGCGGCTTTGGGCAATTTTCGGCAGATTTCTCCGCTTGATTGCGCCCCGGGAGATCATGTCATTGAAGGCTATTCATGTGCAGGCCGCACGCAAACTGCGCGGCGCGCCCTCTTATACTTTGCCTCACGAAGCCCGAGGGCGCTGCAAAAGGCTCTTTTTTGGAAAAAGCTTTCTGCAGTGAGCCGCGACGGCTTTACGGTCGGGGCAGTCAGGATATGCCCATCAACACCAAAGACGAAAGGAATTGACGATGACGCAGGACGAATTGAAGCAGCTCGTGGCGCGGGCGGCCGTAGACGAGGTGCCCGAAGGAGAGATTCTCGGCGTGGGCACGGGCTCGACGGTGGACTTTTTCATTGACGCCTTGAAGGAAAGCGGCAAGAGCATTCCCGCCTGCGTCTCAAGCTCCGTGCGCTCCACCAAAAAGCTTGAGGCGCTGGGATTTCGCGTGCTCGACTTGAACGAGGTCGACTCGATCGGCGTGTATGTCGACGGCGCCGACGAGATCAACGGCGACTTCTCGATGATCAAGGGCGGGGGCGGTGCGCTCACCCGCGAAAAGATCGTCGCTTCCGTTGCAAAGAAGTTCGTCTGCATTGCCGACGCGAGCAAGAAGGTCGAGGTCCTCGGGCGCTTTCCGCTGCCCGTCGAAGTGATCCCGATGGCGCGCAACAGCGTGGCGCGCCAACTGCGTGCGCTGGGCGGCGACCCGGTTGAGCGCGACTTCACCACGGACAACGGCAACCGGATTCTCGATGTGAAGGGCCTTTCGATTACCGATCCGGTGGCGCTTGAAGACGCCGTCAACGCCATGCCCGGCGTCGTGACCGTGGGTCTTTTTGCGCGCCGCGGCGCCGACGTCCTTCTTCTGGGTACGCCCGAAGGGGTCGTGCGTACGGAAAAGAAATAAGGGTTGAAATAAGGAAGGGCGCTTGAGTCTTTTGCCTTTCCTTTTCCTTCATAAGAAAAGCCGCATCCTGCGGCATCGGCAGTGGCGCCGGTGCTGCCCAGAATGCGGCTTTTTTGCGTCTGTTGACGAAAAGGCAGGGACTACTTCTGCTCGGGTTCGGGCGGTACGTAGTTCGCCACGGGCTCGACGCCCTTGCCGAAGAAGTAGTTCTCGCACTGCTCAAGCAGATGTTTTCTTACCTGGGGATCGGCGCAGTTGAGACCATATTCGTTGATCATCATCGTCTGCAGCTTCTTCCACTCCTCCCAGGCCTCGGCGCTCACCTGCGCCCAGATGCGCTTGCCGAGTTCGCCGGGAACGGGCGGATAAGCAAGCCCGGGGGCGTCCTTGTTGAGTTTGACGCAGTGAACCATGCGTGCCATAGCGAATGCTCCTTCGTAACGGGTGTTGAAATCAGAGAAAGGTCCCCTTTTCAGGGCTTCAGAGCGTTTGACCTAAAGGTCAACGGGCTTTCCCGGAAGGACCCTTTCATTTGAAAATCTTTCAAAGCTTCTTGATCAGAATCTGCGAGCGGCGGTGCCAGTTGTACATGCGCTGCTTTTCGATCGGCAGGCTCTCCACCGTGGCGGGCTCAAAGCCGCGCTTGATGAACCAGTGCGCCGTGCGTGTGGTGAGAACGAAGATGCGTTCAAGCCCCATGTCGCGGGCGCGCTTTTCGATGCGGCGCAAAAGCCTGTCGCCGTCGCCTGCGCCCTGAAAGTCGGGGTGTACCGCGACGGCCGCCATTTCCCCGATTTTAGCTTCAGGGTAGGGGTAGAGCGCGGCCGAGCCGTAGATGAAGCCGTCGTGCTCGAGCACGGTGAAGTGGCTGATCTCGCGCTCGATCTTTTCGCGCGGGCGCTTGACGAGAATGCCTTCCTGCTCGAAGGGCTCAAGAAGCTTGATGAGGCTGCCGACGTCGTCGATCGTGGCCTCCCGGATCGACTCCATGTTCTCCTCGGCCACCATCGTGCCCACGCCGTCGTGGGTAAAGAGCTCGGCCAGGATGCCCCCGTCAAGCGCGTAGGGGATGATGTGCACGCGGTCGACCCCGCCTTTGACCGCGCGCAGCGCAAAGCCGAGGTTGTAGATGTCCTCGTCGTCGACCAACTTTTCATCGATGAGCTGCTTGGCGCGGCTTGCGGTGATGTCCTGCTCGACCGCGCCGTTGACGCGCACGCCTTCAACGCCTACCGAGAGAATGAGCTTGTCGGCGCCGATGGCGACGGCAATCGAGGTCGCCACGTCTTCGGTGGTGATGTTGAACGCCTCGCCCGTGGGTGAAAAGCCGAAGGGGCTTGCGAGCACGATGTTGTTTCGCGAGAGCAGATCGATGATGCTTTCGGCGTCGACCTTGCGCACGACGCCGGTGTGCTGATGATCGATCCCGTCGATCACGCCGATCGGACGGGCGGTGACGAAGTTGCCCGAGACGACCTTCACGCGCGAGTGCTGCATCGGCGTATTGGGAAGCCCCTGGGAGAAGGCCGCCTCCAGGTTGAAGCGCGTCTCGCCGCAGGCTTCCTTCACGCATTCAAGCGCCTCGGGATCGGTGATGCGCACGCCCTTGTAGAATTTGCCCTCAAGAGCGTGCAGCTTCATGAGCGCCTCAATCTGCGGTCGCGAGCCCGGCACGAGCACGATGCGGATGCCCATGCTCGCGATGAGGCTGATGTCCATCACGAGATGATTGAGAAGCTTCTCATCGGCGACGGCTTCGCCCGCGCAGCTGATGACGAACGTGCGGCCGTGATGCAGATGCACGTACGGTGCAAAGCTTCTGAGCCAGGCGACCCATTGGGGAAGTTCTTCGGCGCCGGGTTCGGTAAGCGTCGGAACGTTGACGTGCAAGGAAGGTTCTGGTTGAGACATGGCGATGGCGTTCTTGCCCCAGGTTGTGTGCGGCGCAGGACTGCCGGCGCGCCCGTGCTCGGCTAGGAGGGTTCTGCGCCCGTCTCGAAAAAAAAGTGCGCCAAGCATAGCAAACAATCCATCGGCCGCAAGCCCCGCGCACGCGCCTCGCGCCAGTGACGAACAATGACGCGCGATCACGCGCGACGCGGGCTCTTTTGTGTTGACTGCGGCCATCGACGAGTTTTTCCGTTTTTTCTTTATTCATGTCTTCTTCAAAATCGAGCAATCCTTTCGAGGCGCTCAAGGCGCTTACCAACGTGCGCCGCGCCGTTGCCGCAGCTCCCGCATCGGACAAGAAGTCCGCGGCGGCGCTGCGCTTTGCCGATGCGGGCATACGTCTCGCGGCGCAAAAGGAAGCGCAGAAGGCGTCGCAAGCAGCTTCAGCCGCTAAAGGGGCGGCAAAGGGACGGCGCGATGTCGAGGGCGACGTCAAGCGCGCGCTGCAGGAAAACGATCGCAAGCGGGCGGCCGCGGGCCATTCTCTCGCTATTAAGTCCGCAGCGAAGTCCGCTCCGACGTCGACCCCGAAAGCCCCGAAGGCGCAGAAGCCCGCGTCGGCCGCTGGCGCAAAGTCCGCAACGCTCTCGGGGATGGCTGCGCTTGCAAGCCTCGTGCCGCAGGCCGCAACGGCGTCACCGGCTTCTTCATCGCCCGCACCCGCCGCATCCGCCCCGGCTGCCAAGAAAACGGCGCAGGCGCCCTTTTCAAAGGACTCAAAGCCCGTTCAAAAGGGCGCTCCGCGCCCTGAACGCGCGGCCAAACCCACAGCCTCCTTGGTGAAGGAAGGGAGGAGGGACGAAAGAAGAGACGAGAGGAACGCGAGGGAAAAAAGCGCCTCCGCCGCCCGAGCCGATCAAAAGAAGGGACCGGAAGGGAAAGGTCAGGAAGTAGCAAAGGACGGACAAAAGCGACAAAGGCCGGTGAAGCAGGAACAAGGAAAGGCGCAGTCTGCGGCGGGCAAGGATCGCACGCGCGCTGCCTCCACGCCTTCGTCGTCCAAGACCGCGGCGCGCTCGCAGGAGCGCGAATTGCGAGATTCGCGCGAATCACGCAACCCTCAGCTTCCCAATCCGGTGACCGTGCCGGTGACGCTTGCCCCGGGACTTCCCGTGAGCGAGCACGGCGAGGAGTTGGTTGAGGCGATCCGCAGCCATCAGGTGATCATCGTCTGCGGCGAAACGGGCTCGGGCAAGACGACGCAGCTGCCCAAAATCTGCCTTCTTGCCGGGCGCGGCACGAAGGGCTTGATCGGCCACACCCAGCCGCGGCGCATCGCGGCAAGCTCCATTGCCAAGCGCATTGCCAAGGAGCTCAACACCGAAGTGGGCGAGGTCGTGGGCTACAAGGTGCGCTTTACCGACAAGACGATGCCCGGGGCCGCGATCAAGCTCATGACCGACGGCATTCTGCTGGCCGAAACGCAGACCGATCCGCTTTTGAAGCGCTACGACACGATCATCATCGACGAAGCCCACGAGCGCTCGATCAACATCGACTTCCTGCTCGGGTACCTGAAGCGCATCCTGGTGCGCCGGCGCGACCTCAAGGTGATCGTCACATCGGCCACGATTGACGCCGAGCGCTTTGCCAAGCACTTTGAGATCGACGGCAAGCCCGCCCCGGTCTACACGATCGAGGGGCGCACCTATCCGGTGGAAATCCGCTACCAGCCGGTGGACGATCTCGACGAAGACGACGATCGAACGCTCATGGACGCCATTGCCGAGGCCTGCGACGAGCTCGAGATGGCAGGCCGCGGCGACATTCTCGTGTTCCTGCCCGGCGAGCGCGAAATCCGCGAGGCGGCTGAGGTCTTGAGAAAGCGCAACCGTCCCGGCACGGTCGACATCCTGCCGCTTTTTGCGCGGCTCTCAGCCGAGGAGCAGGAGCGCGTCTTCACAAGCGGGGGGCTGCGGCGCATCGTGCTTGCGACGAACGTGGCCGAGACCTCGATCACGGTGCCGGGAATCCGCTACGTGGTCGATACGGGCCTTGCGCGCGTCAAGCGCTACTCGTACCGCAACAAGGTCGAGCAGCTTCTCATTGAGCCCGTGAGCAAGGCCTCGGCCAATCAGCGCGCCGGCCGCTGCGGGCGCGTTGCCAACGGCATCTGCATCCGCCTTTTTGACGAAGCGAGCTGGGCACGGCGGCCCGACTACACCGACCCCGAGATCATGCGCTCGAATCTGGCGGCGGTGATCCTGCGCATGAAGAGCCTCAAACTTGGCGACGTGCGCGACTTCCCGTTCGTGCAGGCCCCGCCCGCACGCGCCATTGCCGACGGGTACGCGATTTTGGCCGAGCTCAACGCCATCGACAAGGACGGGCGTCTCACCGAAACGGGCCGCGATCTGGCAAGGCTTCCGGTCGACCCGAGGCTCGGGCGCATGCTCCTTGAGGCAAGCCGCCGCGGCGCCCTGAAGGAGGCGCTCGTGATCGTCTCGGGCCTTTCGATTCAGGATCCGCGCGATCGGCCGGTGACCGCGCAGGACGCGGCCGATGCCGCGCACAAGCGCTTTGCCGACGAGCGAAGCGACTTTCTTTCCTACACCCGCATGTGGCAGTGGTACGAAACGGCCTTTGCCAAGAAGGCCTCGAACCGCCTCTTTACCGATGAACTTCACCGGGTGTTTCTCTCGCCGCGGCGCATGCGCGAGTGGCGCGACGTCTGGCGGCAGCTCTGCGAATTAACGAGCGACATCGGCTGGCGGGTCAACACGGCGCCCGCCACCTACGAGGAACTGCACCGTTCGCTTTTGACGGGACTTTTGGGAAACCTGGGCCTGCGGCAGCTTGACGCCGACTTCCGGGCGCCGCCCTATTTGGGCGCGCGCGGCATTCACTTCTGGATCTGGCCCGGGTCGTCGTTGGCCAAGAAGGCAGGCCAGTGGGTGATGGCGGCCGAACTCGTCGAGACAAGCCGCCTCTTTGCGCGCTGCGTCGCGCAGATCGAGCCCGAGTGGGTGGAGGCTGCGGCCGCGCACCTGCTCAAGAAGAGCTGGAGCGATCCGCACTGGGAGAAAAAGCGCGCCGAGGTGGTCGCGTTTGAACGGGGCGCCCTTTACGGCATGACGGTCTACTCGCAGCGGCGCGTGCAGTTTGCGCCGCACGACGCCAAGACCGCGCGCGAGATCTTCATCCGCGAGGCGCTCGTTGAAGGCGACTACGAAACGCGCGCGCCCTTTTTCGCCCACAACCAGAAGCTCGTGCAGGAGATTCGAGATCTGGAAAACAAATCCCGCCGGCCCGACGTGCTCGTCGACGAGGAGACGATCTTTCAGTTCTACGACGCGCTTCTTGACGCCTCTGTCGTGGGCGGCTCGAGCTTTGAGAAGTGGCGCCGCACGGCCGAAGCCGACAACCCGAAGCTGCTCTTTCTCAAGAAGGAAGACCTGATGCGGCACGACGCAAGCGGCGTCACGGCCGAGTACTTCCCGAAGAAGCTTGAGATGGCAGGCGTCGTCATGGCGCTTACCTATCACTTCGAGCCCGGTGCGCCGCGCGACGGCGTCACGCTTGCCGTGCCGCTTTATGCCCTCAATCAGATTGACAGCGTGCGCTGCGAGTGGCTCGTGCCCGGCATGCTCAAAGAAAAGGTGCGAAGCCTTTTGAAATCCCTGCCGCAACGCTACCGGCGCCACTGCGTGCCGCTTGAGCAGTACGCCGAAGGGTTTTTTGCCCGCACGGGCGGCGTGCAGAGGGGCTCGCAGTCCCTGATCGATGCGCTGATCGACGACATCCGCGAGCAGACGCGCGTGGTGTGCGAGCGCACCGACTTCAAGCTTGAGTTCGTGCCCCAGCACCTTTTCATGAACTTCAAGGTGCTCGACGAGCACGGCAGACAGCTTGCGATGGGACGCAACCTCGCCGAGCTTCGCGCCGAACTGGGAAGCCAGGCGCAAAGCGCCTTTCAGCACATGGCGCAGGCCGACGCCTCGATTGCCGACGATCTCGCAGACCACATCACGACCTGGTCCTTCGGCGAACTCCCTGAGCTCATGGAAATCAAGCGCGGCGGGCAGTTTCTCATCGGACATCCGGCGCTCGTCGACCGCGGCGAGGAGTGTTCGCTCGAGGTCTTTGACGACCTTGACGAAGCCCGCAAGGCGCACCGCGCGGGGCTGCGGCGCCTCTTTACCCTGCAGCTCAAGGAGCAGGTGCGCTACCTCACGCGCAACCTCTCGGGCCTGCAGCGCGTGCAGATGCAGTGCTCGGTCCTTGAGCCCGTGGCAAAGGCCTTTGACTCCGCCGAGGGGCTCGTGCAGGACGTCGTTGCCGCATCGATTGAAACGGCGGCAATGCAGGAACCCTGGCCCGTGGATGCGGCAAGCTTCGGCGCCCGAAAGGACGAGGCGCGCACGAGGCTCACGTTGATCGGCGGCGAATACCTGCGCCTGATGCAGGATCTTGCGGCTGAACTCTCGCAGATCCCGCGAAAGCTTCAGAACGTGCGCGGCTGGCCCGAGGCGGTCAAGGACGTGCAGGCACAGCTGCGCGAGCTCTTTCCGGCGCATTTCCTGATTGCCGTTGATGCCGAGCACGTGCGTCACTACGTGCGCTACGTGCGGGCGATCAACGTGCGGCTCGACAAGCTCAGAAACGACCCGGCGCGCGACGCCGCGCACATGGCCGAGGTTCAGGGGCTTGCGACGGCCTACTACCGCGAGCTCGCCAGCCGCAAGGGAAAGGTCGATCAGAGGCTCACGCAGTTTCGATGGCTCCTCGAAGAGCTTCGCGTCTCGCTCTTTGCCCAGGAACTGAAGACCCCGATGCCCGTGAGCGTCAAGCGCCTTGCGCGTGTCTGGGAGTCGATCCGCAGGCTTTGAGCGAGGATGGAAAAAAGAGGAACAAAAGAGGGACAAAAGCGGGTTTGCGGGCGTCAGGGAGCGTCCGCAAAACCCGCCGTTGTCTTTCTTGCGCAACAGGTAAAAGTCGACCTGAAGGGCAAAATTTCCCCTGAAAACAATCTATAATGCGCGGCATTTGGTGCTTTGCTCCGCCCAAAGCGACGCAAGAAGCGGGCGCCGTCAAGCATTCCCTCTTTTTTCTCTTCCCGATTCCTTCGTTGTGAATACTCGCGTGTTGATGTCGACCGTGCGTGCGCTTGTCTCTACAGTGGGCCTTGCCCTTGGGTGCCTTGCCGGAGCGGGCGCGGCGCTTGCCGCCGGCGCCGCCGTGGCGACCTACGGCTCCCAGGACGTCTCAAGCTACGGCCCGGGGCCGCGTTCATTTACCGTTGAAACGGTGAAGGCGGTCGAGCACAAGTCGGTGCAGCCCCGTAAGCGTCTGCGCCGCAATTCGCTTTCGGTCGCCTCGAAGTCGGGACTTCGGGAAACGCCCGATCCGCTTGAGCTCTCAAGCTCCGTGGCCTACATGGTCGATCAGGATACTGGCGAGGTGTATTTCGAGAAGAACGCCTACATTCAGCTGCCGATCGCCTCGGTCACCAAGCTCATGACGGCGCTTGTGATCGCGCAAAGCGAACTTCCCTTGAAGACCAAGCTCAAGGTGACGCGCGCCGACTACGTCAAGAGCACCGCCGACAGCAAGCTTCGCAGCGGCATGGTGCTCACGCGCGAGGATACGCTGCGCGCGGCGCTGATGAGTTCGGACAACCGCGCCGCGCACATGCTCGCGCGCACCTACCCGGGCGGCGTGAAGGTCTTCGTTGAGAAGATGAACGAGACCGCCCGCGAGCTCGGCATGCACGACAGCCACTTCACCGATCCCACGGGGCTCTCGAACGAAAACGTCTCGACGGCGCACGATCTCGCGATCCTCGCCGCCCGCGTGCACGAGTATCCGTTCCTGGCCAAGGCCTCGACCGGCGCCGTGGCGCTTATCAACACGGGCGCCTCCAAGGTGAGCCTCATGACGACCAACCGCCTGATCGGCGACCCACGCTGGAAGGTGGGGCTGCAGAAGACGGGCTACACCCGTGCGGCGGGCCGCTGCATGGTGGTGCAAAGCGAATTTGCCGGCCATCGCGTGGTGATGGTGGTGCTTGACTCGGAAACGAACGGCAAGCGCGCCAACGACATGCTCAAGATGCGCCGCTGGCTCGAAGACGAAGTGCGCTTTGAGGATCAGTTCGCCAACGTTGCGCCCTTTGCCCTGATGTAGCGCCGTCGGTTCCCATCATTTTTTGCCTGATGCCCGGTTTGGAATCCGTTTCCGACCGGGCTTTTTGCATGGTCCGCGGCCGCAGCAAGGCGCATGGAGAATGGGCACCGCCGCCCTATAATGACCGCAATCATGACCGCGATCCGCGCCCTGCGGATAGCGGTTTCAAACATTGGTTTTGTAAGCAAGCAAGGGGCGCGCGCGCCCCGCGTCTGCCGCCTCTTGACGTGCGCTGCCCGATCGGGAAGCGCCTTGCGGACGGCACAAGGAGAGAGAAAATGAAGATCATCGGCATCGTGGCGGGCCGCCATCAGGAGCAGGCTTTGAGAATCAAGGCGGCGATTCTCAAGATCGACGCCGGCGTCGAAATCATGGTCGACGACGGCGAGTTCAAGATGGACGAGGCCTTCAAAAAGTCCGACTGCAAGATCAACAACTTCAACGCCGTTGAGCGCTTGGCCACGCGCGGCGCGCAGGTCGTGGCCTTCTCCTGCGGCTGCCCGCACGGCTTCATGAGCGAGCTGCAGACAGAGACGACCACGCGCCTGGTCGATCCCTGCGACGAGGCGGGCGTTCAGCTTTCGGCCGAAGCCTATGCCGCGAAGATTCTTGCGGCCGACCCCGCACCGCTTCCCAAGCCCTTCAAGGTGGGCCTCGTGGGCGGCCTGGGACCTGCGGCAACCGTTGACCTCTACGACAAGATCACGCGCACCTGGCCCGCCAAGAACGACCAGGAGCACTTCAAGGTGGTGATCGAGCAGAACCCGCAGACGCCCGACCGCACGAAGGCGCTTCTTGAGGGCGGCGTCGATCCGACGTTGGCGCTTTATCACAGCGCCAAGCGCCTGCAGGAGGACGGGTGCGACTACATCATCATCCCCTGCAACACGGCCCACGCCTTCGTGCCCTTCCTTGAGCGGCATCTCGAGACGCCCTTTATCAACATGCAGCAGACGACGCTCGACGAGATCAAGGCCAAGTTCGGCGACAAGGCCCGCATCGGGCTTCTGGCAACGTCCGGAACGGTGCGCTCGGGCCTCTACAGCCAGAAGGCCGAAGCGATGGGGCTGCCGCTTTTTGCTCCCGACGAGGCGCACCAGAAGCTCGTGATGTCGGCCATCTACGGCCCCGAAGGCGTGAAGGCCGGTTTCACGACCGGCAAGTGCCGCGACGAGCTCCTTGAAGCCGCGCGCTACCTCGTTGAGACCTACGACTGCAACGTGTTGATTCTCGGATGCACGGAGCTGCCGCTCATTCTCAACGAAGGCGACGCCGAGGTGGCGGGCAAGCCCGTCTTCTTCATCGATCCGACCTCGGCTCTGGCGCGCCGCGTCTGCGCCGTGGCCCGCGAAACCATCAATGCCCGCGGCGTGATCTAGTGATACTTCCGCCTGCGGCGGCATCCTTGCTAAGGACAGCCGCAGGCGAGGTCGGAAAACAAAACGGCACGCGCGCTTCGCACGACAGTCATCGTGCGAAGTGAGCGTGCCGTTTGCTTATTGTCGGCAGGTTTTCCGCCTTGATTCACCCGGCTAGGAAGCGGCGCGATCAATCGACTTGGTGTTGGCGCCCGCGGCCGAAAGCGGCTCGCGTCCGGCCGCAGTTCCAAGAACAGCGCCGCGGGCGCCGCGCGGGGCGGGCATCTCGCGCAGCTCGCGCGTGATCTCGCCGCCGCCGCCTGCGTCGGCAGCGATCTTGCGCGAGATCGAGTTGACGGCGTTCTTGAGATGCACGACCCAGTCGGGCTTGTGCTGCATGTCGCTTGAAGAGACGATGGTCAAGGCCGCCACGACGCGTCCGTCCTTGTCGCGGATCGCCGCGCCGATGCACTGGATGCCGAGCTCAAGCTCCTCGCGATCCTCGGCCCAGCCGAGTTCCTTGACGCGGTTGAGCTCCAAAATGAGCTTTTCGGGCGAGGTGATCGAGTGCGACGTGCGGGGCTTCAAGTCCGTGCGTGCGATGTAGGCCGAGACCTCCTCGGGCGTGCAGTCGCACAAAAAGAGCTTGCCGCCGCTCGTGCAGTGCAGCGGCGCCATCGCGCCGATCTGGCGCGCAAGGCGCACGCCGGTTTCGGGCGCGTAGACGTGCTCGATGTACATCACGCGGTCGTCGCGGCGCGTCGAGAGGTTGATGGTCTGACCGGTCAACTCATGCAGACGCTGCATGTCGGCGATCGCCTTGTCGCGGATTTCAAGCCGCCCGCGCACGAGGCTTCCCAACTCGAGAAAGGTAAGCCCGAGCCGCCAGCCGCCGTTTTCGTCGCGCTCAACGAAGCCGTCTTCGGCAAGATTCCACAAGAGCCGGTGCGCGGTGGACATGTGGATGTCCGTCTCCTCGGCAATTTCATGCATCGTGTAGGGATCACGGCGCGAGGCAAGCAAAAAGAGGATCTTGCGGACTCGCTCAAGAACCTGGACTTGCTTGAGTTTTTCTTTTGCAACCATACGCTTAACTTTTGAGGGGCTAAACAGTTGTTGTTGGCTCTGCGCGGGGAAAGCCTTTCAATTCGGGCGAAAGGACCTTCACGCGCAGAGAGTGTTCTAGGTTGAGTATCAATTGGGGACGGCGGGGTTTCCCGTCTTCTCGTCCCTCTTGTTGTCTTCGTTGCAGCGATCCTTCATCTGCCGCTCGACGATTTCGGCGATGTCAAGAATCGGGATCACCTTGTCGCCTGCGCTCTGCTCGGCCTGCGCGCTCGTGAGCATCGTGAGGCAATGCGGGCACGTGACGGCAATCGACTCGGCGCCGGCGGCCTTGAGCTCGTCCAGGCGGATGCGGTTGATGCGCGCGGGACGGTCCATGAAGATCTGCGCGCCGCCTGCGCCGCAGCAGGTCGCCTGGCAGCCGTGGTTGTGCGCTTCATCAAGCGACGTGCTCGTCGCCTCGAGAATGCTGCGCGGCTGCTTCATGATGCCGTTGTAGCGCGCGAGATAGCACGCGTCGTGCAGCGTCACGCTTGCGCTCTTGGCCTGCTGCAGGGTGATTTTCTTGTCGGCGAGAAGCCGCGCGATGAATTCGACGTGGCTCACGACGCTCCAGCTGCCGCCTTCGAACTGCGGATATTCGTTTTTCAACGTATTGAAGCAGTGCGGGCAGGTCGTGAGGATTTCCTTGAAGCTGTAGCGGTTGATGTTCTCGATGTTTTCCTGCGCTGCGGTCTGAAAGAGGTATTCCTCGCCGGCGCGCCGGGCAAAGTCGGCGTGGCAGCGCTCTTCCTGCATGACGGCAAAGTGCACGCCGGCGCTCTTGAGAATCGAGACCATGGCGCGGGCGACCTTCTGCGCGCGGCGATCGTAGCTTGCCGAGCATCCGACCCAGTAGAGAACGTCGTAGTCGACGCCAGGCTTGGCGCGCTCGATGTCGAGGTCCTTGGCCCAGGCAAGGCGGCTGCCCGGATCCATGCCCCAGGGGTTGCCCACGCTTGCGGTGTTTTCAAGCGCCGTGGCGAGCCCCTCGGGGAATTCGCCTTCTTCAAGCGCAAGGTGCCGGCGCATGGCCACGATCATGTCGGGAATCGGAATGTCGGCCGGACAGGCTGCGGCGCAGGCCCCGCACGTGGTGCAAGACCACAGGGCGTCCTTGTCGATGACGCCGCCGATGAGGGGCTTGTCGCCGTTGACGCCGCGCATGCGCGCCTGAAGCGCCAATACGAAGTTCTTGGGATCAAGCGGGGTGCCTGCCTTCACGGCCGGGCACAGGCCGCGGCAGCGGCCGCATTCCGTGCAGCCGTCAAGGCGCAGGCGGTCAAGCCGCGTGAACTGATGAAAGTTCGAGATGCCGAAGGTTTCCTGCTCCTCGATGTCGTCGATCTTGGCAATGGCGCCCATGGCGGCCGCCTTGCGGTAGAAGATCGAGGTCGGCGTCTTGAAGATGTGGGCGTAGTAGGTAAGCGGAATCGCCGCAATGAAGACGAAGGCCGAAAGCCCGTGGATCACCCACACGAAGATGTGAATCGTCTGCAGCTGGGCGTGATCAAAGCCCGCAAAGGCAAGCGCGAGCGTATAGCCCACGAAGCTCACGTGCGCCCACTCGGGCTGCTGCACGGCAAGGCGCAGTGCTTCGAGCACGAAGCCCGTGGCGATGATGAAGGCAAGGCTCCCCAAAATGGCCGCAAAGCGTCCGTTGCCCTCGACGCGAGCGTCGTGCGCGACGAACCGCCGCCAGGCGGCGATGGCCAGCGCAATGAGCGCAAGAAGCCCCGCCGCATCGAGCACCGCCTTGTAAAAGAGATAGAAGTTGCCCGTGAGGATGCGCTTATCAAAGATTAGATGCGCGACGTCCCAGTCAAGGGTCGCAATGGCCGTGCCGAAGAAGAGGAACACGAAGCCCCAGAAGAGCACGAAGTGCGTCCAGCCCAGACCGCCGCTGCGGATGCGCGGCTGCAGGAGAACCTCGATCAAGGTGCGGCGGGTGCGCGCGCTCTTGTCGGAAAAAACATCGGGGTTCGGCGCGCGGCCGCGGCGCATCTTGACGGCGCGGACGATGCCGGCAATACACACGATGACGGCGGCTAGCCCAATGATGTAGACGCCGATTTCAGCCCACAGCGGAACGTTCCAGAATGCGGGGCGTACAGGGATGATGTCCTGCATAAGAAAGAATGGTCGGGTTGGATAGTGTTGGTATGGTTCTTGTTATGTGCCGGCCGCAGCGTGCTGACGCTTCCCGTCAACCTTTGAAAGGAAAAATGCGGCAGGTTGGCTCAAAACGATAGCGCAAAAACCCGCGGGCGTCAGCGGTTTTATTACCGTGGGGTGCAAAAAGTCAACAGGACTCTTAGCGTTTGCACGGTTAAAAGGCCGTGATGTTCTCACCAGCCGAAAGAAATTGGAGGAGGGGTCAAACCTCTGCCGCAGCGTGCCGAGCCTCGGCGGCCGCGTCGACGCAGTCGGCGACGAAGGCCGGGCCGTTCTTCAAAAAACCCGTGAGGATTTGAACGAGCGAGGCGCCGGCCTCGATTTTTTCCTTTGCATCCTCGGCGCGCAGAACGCCGCCCGAGGCGATGAGGGGAAGCGCTCCCGCAAGATGATGGGAGAGGAGCGCGACGGCCTGCGTGCTGCGCTCGCTCACGGCTGCGCCCGATAAAAGACAAAAGCTCGCGGGGAGCTCCTGCGCGTTCGCCCAGGAGTCAATGACCGCGCCTTTGGCGTCCGCAAGCAGCGGGCCTCCCGCGGCAATGCCGTCGATGCCGGCTGCGGCGCAGACGTCGGCCGCGCGCTTCATGTCGTCGTCGGTCAAAAAGGCGGGGAGCTTCGCGACGAGCGGACGACGCGCAAGGTGCGCGTGCGCGGGAAGTTCCGATTGACGGTTTCTCTCCTCAACAAGGGTTCTGAGCGTTGCCTCAAGGAACTTTGCGTCGCGAAGAATGGCGCCGGGATCCTTAGGTGTGCTGCAAAAGAGGTTGAGGGTGAAGTAGTCGGCGCGGTGATAGAGGGCGGCGAGAAGCGACGCGAGGTCGCCTGCGAGCGCATCGGGCGTTTGATTGGCGCAAGCGCCGATCGAGACCCCCGTCACGCCGCCGCGAAGATGAAACGCGTCGGCGCTTTTCAGCACCTTGAGGGCGGCTTCGCAGCCGCCGTTTTCAAATTCAGAAGCGTGTGCGATGCTTGCGCCGCCATCAAGACGCACGACGGGGTGAGCACTCGTGAAGGCCTGCGCCTTGGGCGTCACGGTGCCGATCTCGACAAAGCCGAAGCCGAATGCGCCGAAGCTAGAGACCTGCGCGCCGTTTCGATCGAGCCCTGCGGCCAGTCCGACGGCGTTGGGAAACCGCACGCCCATGACGGTGACGGGATCCTCGTCGGGAACGCGCGAGACGTCCTTGTGCATCTCAAGCGTGGTGTACCACTCGAGGTTGTTGATCATCACGCGGTTGGCGCGAACGGGATCCATATGTTCAAGAAGCCATCTGGCGGTGCTGTAGAGCATGATGTGAGCCTGAATAAAAGGCGGCGGCCTGTGGAGTCAAAGAAGTCAGCGCAATGCGCTCCGTTGGGAATCCCTCAGCTCTTTGAACGGAGGGAGGGTTTGCCGAACGCAGTCAGGGCACGCCGCGCGGCCTGAAACGCAAGGCAAAGCATAGTGGATTAGCGAAGACGAAGAAAGAAGCGCAGAAGCAAAAGAGAAGAGACGCAGAAGGGAAAGAGAAGAAGAGCCAGTAGATGCGCAAAAAGGCGCAAAGAGGTGAAAAGAGGTTGAAAGGGCAAGGGTGCCAATGACGCATGAGTCACAAGGATGCCGATGACGCGAAGAGGCGATGCGGCTCACGGTAGCCCTCTTCTCGAAGAAGGGGATCAAGAGGCGGAAAGGGCAGAAAATGCAAAGCCGTCTTTCTGGGAGGATGAATTTTCTTTAAAATCAACATGTTGATGCTGTTTTCTTCTGTGCGGCTTCCCATGTTTTTGAGGAGAAAGGTGCAGGAGGCGGCGGAAATTTTGCATGAGGGTCTTGACAAGACGAAAAATCCTCTTAAAATGCACAGTCTGTTCCGAGAGATCGGACGGAAAAATTGAAAAACACGGATCGCGGGGTGGAGCAGTCCGGTAGCTCGTCGGGCTCATAACCCGAAGGTCGGAGGTTCAAATCCTCCCTCCGCAACCAATCATCAGGTTCCGCAAGGGGCCTATTTTTATGAGAAGTGTTTTTCTCCAAGAAGTTGCGAAAAGGAAATTTTTCAAAACGACTTGCAAAACGGATTTGAATCGCGTATGATTTCAATCCTTCGCCGCTGAA
>ENA-UOJV01000092-UOJV01000092.1-human-gut-metagenome-genome-assembly--contig:-C82-NODE-92-length-142232-cov-10.201538_pt1 | contig 142232 bp, 117 predicted proteins | sample MGYA00242356_ERZ723903 | MGnify/ENA metagenome assembly ERZ723903
AAAACAATAGTTTTTTGACAGACTGAGCCCGCAGGCCGGTTAAACCGGCCTGCGGGACATTTACTGCGAAAGGAGAGAAGCAGCATGCAGCAGCTTCAGATCGGGCGGGTCTACCGTCATTTCAAAGGTGATTACTATCTTGTAGAGGCGCTTGCGAAGGACTCTGAGAGTGGGGAACCCTGCGTAATTTACCGGAAGCTTTACGGAGATGGCGGCCTGTGGGTGCGTCCACTTGCCATGTTTTTGAGCAAGGTTGACCGGGAGAAATATCCCGACGCAGAGCAGGAATATCGCTTCGCACTTCAGGATATTCCAAGCGCCGCCGGTCACTAAGAATGCGAGTATACGGCTTAGCGGAATCTACTCCGCTAAGCCGTATTTTGTTTTTATTCTGTCCAGCTTTTCCAGCATCGGTTCTGCGCCGAGCCAGAGGAAGAAGAATGTGGCGATTGCACGCACCAGATCGACCGGGATGCCGGAAATATAATAGCTTAGAATGATCTTCCAGTTGACGGACTGTGCCCACATGAGGGCCGACGCTGGATTCATAATGCCGCCGTAGATCACGGTCGAGGCGATCACGCCGAAGATGCACAGACTGAGTTTTGAACGCCGCAGCACGCCCTTGCGATACAAAATTCCCGCCAACCAGCCGATTGCGCCCATGGCAAACATCTGCCATGGCGTCCACGGCCCCTGCGAAAACAGCATATTAGACACCAGCATGGTCATAGCGCCGACGAGGAAGCCCGTTTCGCCGCCAAAGGCCACACCAGCCAGAATCGTCATGGCGACGACCGGCTTGAATTCCGGCAGCATGAAAAATGCGGCGCGGCCTGCCACATTCAGCGCAACGAGAACGGCAATCAGGACAAGTTCGCGTGCCTGCGGCTTTCTGCCCTCAAAAATCAGGAAAAACGGCAGCATACATTCAAGCAGAATCAGCAGCGACGTAAAATAGTACTTTCGCCCGCCGAAGCAGTACAGGCCAAGAAACAGCGTCAGAGGAATCAAAAGCAGGATAAGCAGCGTCGCAATGATTGTCCGCTTGCGAAGCTTTCGTTTTTTTGCGGGCGGTTGTATCAAAGCGTCCGGCCAGTCTGCTTTGCGGCTGACAGACAGCGCAAACACAAGCAGGCAGATAAGCAGAATGCCGTACAGGCGCAGCTGGCTGTCTGCGAATGCGGTCAAACCGCCTGCGTCAATGAGATTCGTGAGGTCTGTTGCGCCAATGGCCTGAACGGTCAGGGCTAACGATGCAAAACCGGACACGGCGGCAAGAATCTTGCGCCAGACCGGGAGTTTTTTTAATGCCTGCGTTTCTTTTTCCGGTACTGTCGGAACATGCTTGCATTCCGACAAGGCCGGTTCTGCTTCAACGGTACCACCGCAGGCGGCGATCACGTCCTCGGGCGTGACAGCTTCGGGCAGCACATCCCGCGCGATGCGGTTTGCGGCGGTCGAGTAGAAGCTGTTTCCGCTGAAGAAGGTACGGGGAGCCGCTTCTGTAACGATGCTTCCGTCGAAAAACAACGCGCAGCGATCAGCATATTTTGCGCAGAACTCGATATCGTGGCTAACCATTAAAATTGCTGTGCCGGACACTTGGAGCGTACGGAGAATCTGCCCGAACGTCTGCTTGAACTCTGCGTCCAAGCCTTTTGTCGGCTCGTCGAGAAGCAGAATATCCGGGTTCAGGAGCAGAATCTTTGCCAGCGCTGCGCGCTGCTGCTCTCCGCCGGAGAGATCATAGGGATGTTGGTCTAGTAAGTCTGCAAGACCGCACAGCGAAACAATCTGCGCCAGACGCGCAGACCGGCGTTCCGCTTTCGGCAGAAGTTCCAGCAAATCCTCGCGCACGGTCGGCTTTACAAACAGCGTCTGCGGATTCTGCGGAAGCAGACCAACACTGCCGCTGATAGTCAACTCTCCGCGATACGGCTTTTTCAGGCTTGCCAGCAGCTTGAGCGTGGTGGTCTTGCCCGTGCCGTTTCCGCCGAGGAGCGCCAAAAATTCGCCTTTGCGGAGTTTTAGGGACAAGCCTTTGAGCACATCGGGCAGGTCTTTTTCATATTTGAACCAGAGTCCCTGTACCGACACGACAGTTTCCGCCTGCGGCACATGTTTGCTTCCTTCTGGGATGGGGGACAGTTTATGTGTTTTTGCATAATCCAGCAGCCAGTTCCGGCCGTCGCAGACGGAAACGGGGCAGCTTGTATCGGAATTCACGGCGCTCCAAATCCGCATGGCGGCCGGCATTGCCAAAAACATGGTGCTGCCGTTGGCCTTTAACTCGGCGCCCACTTCGGCAGGCGTACCGGTGCAAAGAAGCTGGCCCTTATCCATCACGGCCACGCGCGAGGCGAGACTGAACGCCTCTTCCAGCCGGTGCTCCGTCAGAATGACAGTTGTGCCCAACTCCCGGTTGAGCCTGCTGAGTGTGGCAAGAAAATCGGAAGCTGCAATGGGGTCAAGCTGGCTTGTCGGCTCGTCGAGAATCAAAACCTTTGGCTGCAGAACCATCACGGATGCAAGATTCAAAAGCTGCTTCTGCCCGCCGGACAGTTCCGTAACAGAGCAGTGAAACCACGTCTGGATCCCAAAGAAGCTTGCCATTTCTGCCACTTTGCGGCGAATTGTTGGTGTGTCATAGCCGAGAGACTCCAGTCCAAAGGCAAGTTCGTGCCAGACCTTGTCGGTTACGATCTGGTTTTCCGGACTCTGCTGGACAAACCCGATTTTCTCTGTCTGTTCGCGCTGCGATACCTTGTCCAAGGGTCTGCCCTCAAACAGAATCTCGCCGCTCCTGCGCCCGTGCGGGGCAAGCACAGGCTTCAGCTGCCGCAGAAGCGTCGATTTTCCGCAGCCGGACGGGCCGCAGAGTACCAGAAATTCCCCGGCATGGACAGACAGCGTGAGATCGGAAACGGCCTGCTTTTCCTGCTCCGGGTATGCAAAATTCAAGTGGTTGAGCGTGAAGAGTTCCATTGTCTGTCCTCCTTTCGGTCGAGAATGACTGGGGTGAGCACCAGTGCGAGATAAACAAGCAGAAAGCTTATGGTCAAGGGTGTCCACGGGGCGGCTTTGATCGTGGGATAGTACCGGAACGCTGTTCCGCCGGCAATCCATCCGGAGAGCAGATACGCGCCGCAGAAAACCAGCCATGCAAGGGCAGAACTGTCACGGCTGTCAAAGCGGTAGATCGAAAATGAGGTGCGCCCCGGCAGGCCGTAGCCGCGCGCACGCATGGAATCTGCCGTTTCAATCGCGTTTTCCAGGCTACATGTGACCATAATGGAAAAAATCCGAATTGCATTTCCGACGCGGCGGAATACGCTGCCGGTTTTCGTGTCCCTTCCAATACATGTCTGCGCTTCTGATACGACTTGCAGCTGTGCCTTGAATTTCGGGATAAAGCGCAGCGCCATGGACAGAACGAGCGACAGGGCGGGGAGAATCCGGCCAAACAGGTAGACAAATTTATCCGAGGTTATGACCTCGTTGAAGCTGGAAAACCAGAGCACGACCGATGCCAGCATCACGGCAGCGGCCGCACCGTAGAGCATGGACTCCAGCGTCAGCGGGTTTCCGGAGGGAAGATACGTCAAAATCGTTGCGCCTTCGTGATTGAAAGCCGGATTGACAAGCGCAGCAAGCGCCGCCATGGGCAAAAGCCCCATGACGGCGAACCGAACTGCTTTCCTGCCTTTGAGCAAGATGGCATATGCCAGCGCACCGGTCAGCGAGATCGCCAGATAAACCGGGTGCATCAGGCACATGGACAGCATCAGGACAAGCGTGAAATATAAAAAGCAGACAGTCGGGTGATACCCTGAAAAAGCGTCGCGGTTTCTCATGATTCCGCCCCTGCCGCAGCGCCGCCGCCGACATCTGCGCCGAGTTCACAGGTATAGACCCATTCGACCACGTCGCCATCCTGAAGCGTATATTGACTGCACCCGTAATTCGGAAACCAGCTGTTCACCGCGTACATCCAGCCGGATTCCGCGCCGCAGTCAAATTCGTAGAGATTTCCGATGCCTTCTATGTAAGCAGAGTGATAGACCGGTGTGTCGGAAAACTCCATATGGAGTTTTTTATCCCGGCAGACCTGCTGCAAAACGTCAAAGGCACTCTGGCCTGCCTGAAAGGAGACTTCCATCGGCTCCAGCAGCCAGCCATCCTCCGGTACCAGATCCGCCTTATCCGGGCTGCACAGATCCATATGTTCCAGAATGGAAGCGCAGGAAATGGAGATGGTGCAGCTGTAGGCCGGCCCGGCCTGCGGCGCTTCGCACCCGGTCAGAAGTACGGCTGTCAGCACCAGTGTAAGCAGCGCCCAAACGGCTGTCTGTTTGTTCGTTTTCCGGATTATCATTCAAATCAACTCCGCATGTCTTGTGTTGCTAGGATGTATCTGAAAGCCGGCCGGACGGCCGGTTTTCAGATGCACCCTAAAATGCAGCAGGCAGGGCTGCCCCCGAAGGGGGGCAGTCCTGTACTGCAAATTGGGGTTATGCGATCAGTCCATCACGTTTTCCACAAACCGGTGGAGAATCGCGGCGACCTGTGCTCTGGTTGCGTCGCCCTTCGGCATGAGTCTGCCGGAAGCGCCGTTGATCAGACCCTCCGAGACAGCCCAGCTGAGCGCCTCGCTGGCATAGCCGGAAACATTGCCTGCGTCGGAGAAGCTATCCAGTTTCGCGCCTGCATCGGTGTCCAGCTTCTTGTACTGCGCATAGCGGTACAGGATCGCGGCAAGCTGTTCACGCGTGACCTTTGCATCGGGGGAGAAGGATGTGCTGCCCGTGCCGGTGACGATGCCGTTGGCGGCTGCCCATGCGACGGCCTTTTCATAATACGAACCGGAGCACACATCGGAGAAGCTGCTGCTGCCGGTGCTGGCGGGTTCACCCTCGAGGCGGTAGAGAACCGTGACGAGCATTGCGCGCGTCATAGATGCGTTCGGGCTGAAACTTCTGCTGTCCGTGCCGGAGAACAGGCCGTTCTCGTAGACGAACATGACGTCGCTGTAGAACCAATCGGACGTGGAGACATCGGTGAACGGAAGCTTGGGCTTGGAGTCCGAAGCGGGCTTGGTGTTGTCAACAGCCGGCTTGATCGGTGTCGGAAGCGCGGCGGTCGTGACCGTAACGGTGTAGGATGCGGTGGTCACGCCGTCTTCAGCTGTGACAGTAAAGTACCAGACGTTTTTGATGTGTGTCAGAGCGCCGACGGTTGCGCGAGCATGGTTCGTGATGATTACGAAGCTGCTGGCTGTGATGTTCGTGCCGTAGGGAACGGTGACGGTGTACTCGTTATTCACACTGGTCTTAGCCTTAACGCCTGCAACGGTGATGCTTCTGACACCTGCGTCGTTGGACTTCGGCGCTTCAGTGAACGAAACGGTGACAGTGTAGGTCCTGGAGGTCACGCCGTCCTCAGCGGTAATGGTGAAGGACCAGACGTTTCCGTCATGCGTCAGAGCGCCGACGGTCGCGCCGGAGTCGCTCGTGACGATCACGAAGCTGTCCGCCGTAACGTCTGTGCCATAGGGAACGGTGACAGTGTAGGTGTTGTTTTCGCCTGCTGCTGCTTCGATGTCCGCGACAGTAACGCTTCTGACGCCCGCGTCATTGGACTTCGGCGCTGCTGTGACCGTGACGGGGAGCCACGGGGAGACAATATCGGTGTACTCGTCGCCGATTGCGGACAGAACATAGCTGCCTGCTGCTGCGAACGAGAGCGTGACCTGACCGTCTTCACCGATTGTTTTGCCCTCGACCGGCGTGAGCGTTCCATCTTCGCCGACTGTGCAGATCTGCAGATCTTCGGGATCAAGCGCTGCACCGTGCGTCTCACGGTCTTCCGGCTTCAGGCTGCCGCCGTAGGCGTACATATAGCCATCCATGCCGAGCGTGAAGTCCGTTCCGGCCTGAACTGTAAGCGTGTTGAGCCGGTTTCCATCCGCATCCGTGAACCAGGTATAATAGTCCATGTACATGCTGGTGTCCTGATAGAAGAAGAACTCAACGGTGCTGTCTTCTGCAATGGGCGCCTGGCTGATGGTGTAGCCGGTGTAGCCGTACTGCGTGTTGTATTCGCCGTTCTTGTCGCAGGGGAACTCGCCGTTGACCGCGAAACTGAACGCGGAGGTTTTTTCTCCGTTGACCGTGGTGATCGTGCCGTTGCTGACGACGAGATAATCGCTCTTGCTGTCCTTCGTGAAGTCCTCACCGAAGGTGAGCTCGTGGTACTTGACGAGCACGTCCAGCGCGGAAACGCCGTCTGTGACATCATCAGCGTAGCCATAGCGTTCGGCGAGATCGCTGGAGACTTCCACGCGGGTCGGAACCATGATAAACATATTTTCTGCCTGCATGGAAATGGTCGCGTGGATCGTCTTGGCCTCTTTCACCGTGACCGTGACGGAGTAGGTCACGGCAGTGCCGTCCTCAGCGGTCACAGTAAACGTCCAGACGCCGTCCTCACCCTTGGCCGGGCCGGTAAGCGTGGCCTTGCTGTCGGAAAGTGTGATCTCGAAGCTGTCTGCCGTGACCTCCGTGCCTGCCGGAAGCGTTACGGAGAAGCTGTTTTCAGCCGTACCGGCTGCTGCAGAAACGCCTGCAACCTTGACAGATGTGACGCCCGCGTCGTCGGACTTGACTTCACCGTAAACCACAGTGATGGTGTAGGTGCGCTTGCCGTCGCTCGTTTCATTCATGGTGGGCCAGCTGTCGTCTGCGCAGACGACGGTGATGACGCTGCCGTTTTCAATGGGGATGAGGGACGTGCGCGAATACTCGCGGCCCGTGGCCTGCGTGCCGAGATAAGTGCGGACCTGATAGTTCTTGTTTGCCGCCGTCGGTGTGACGAGCAGCGAGGTCGTGCCTTCCGGCACAGTCAGGGTGTAGGTGAAGGTGTCGCCGCTGAACTTGGGCGTCAGCTTGCCTGCGCTGAACGTGAGCGCCTTGAGGCGGGTGTCGGTGCTTTCCCAGTCGCCGCCGAGATCCACGCCAGCATTGCGGGTGTACATGACGCGGATCTCATCGCCCGCATGGAGCGTGCCCTTTGCAACGGTAAATTCACCAAAGCCAAAGTTTGTGAACCAGTCGTTGAGCGTGCCCATCCAGCCGGACATCGAGCCGCCCTGCTGCTCCTTGAGGTCGTCAATGGAGGAGATGTAGTTGCTTTCCGCGCCGACGACGGTGTGACCATCCAGTGCTTCCACAACGCAGCCCATCATGGTCGATTCGCCAGTCAGCTCGATCCAGGTGTCGGCCAGCGTGCCTTCCCACGCAGCGCCTTCCGCCTTCGGGAACGTGGTGTTCTCCACGATCACGCGGGTCATACCGGCCAGCGTCAGAACGCTGACATACGCCATATCCGAGCCGCCCTTGGAGGCATCGTCCTTCACATAGGACAGCGTCAGTGTGTAGCTGCCTGCTGCAAGCTGCTTCTTGATGCTGCCGCTCTTCTCGCCGCTGACAGCGTCAGCCAGCGTTTCCGTGCTGCCGCCGTCGGCTGCGAGCGTGATGGTCAGTTTGTCATAGCCGTTTTCCGAGGAAACGCCGTAGCCGAAGCGCAGAACAGTGGGGGCGCTCAGCGTAAAGGCGAACGAGGTCGTGGAACTTGTCTTGTCCTGCTCCTGGTTGCTGCTCTCAAAGCGGTCCAGATCGGCATTGTAGACCCAAGGGTAATTGCCGTTGTCGGAAACGCTGATAGAGGTGACAGTCTGCTCGGGGTAGGAGACGTGGCCGAGGCGGTCGTCGTCCCAGACCGTGTAGGTTTCGCCGCAGACGGCGCATTCGTAGGTCTTATAGCCGGTGAAGACCTGCTCGGTGCCGTCCTTGGGCGTATGGCCCTTGGCGGGAACGATGTCTTCCTTCGTTTCTGAGCAGCCGTCTCTGCGGCAGGTACGGACGATCTTGCCCGGCTGCGTGCAGGTGGGAGCCGTCAGGACACAGCTGTTGTCGCTGCCGTCCAGATCCTCGCAGAAGTCGTGGCCGAGCGCCGCGACATAGGCCGTGCGGTAGCTTTCGCCGCACTCGCTGCAGGTGAAGCGGGTATAGCCCTTCACGGTGCAAAGTGGGTCAACGACCGTGCCCTCGCCGTTCGCCTTGTGGAAGGTCGCGTCGGTCTGCCATCTGAGCGCGGGATAGCCGCCGCAGACCGGGCCGAACGCGTCGGACAGGTCGGCGTCCTTGAGGTCAGCTTCGTTCAGCGCTTCGGCGTTCGCGTCCGCGTTCAGCGTGTTCAGATAATAGCACTTGGAGATCTCGGAGGAAGCAGTGTCAACCGTGCCGAATACGGCGCTGCCCGCTTCGCCGGTGGAGTAGCAGCTGGAGATGGTGATTTTCCCCTGCACAGTGCCGCTCCAGTTCACATTGCCCTTGACCTCGCCTGCGATGCCGCCGGAGGCCGTGCCGGAGATCTTGCCGGTGTTGTAGCAGCTTGTAACAGTCATTTCGCTGCTGGTGCCGCCGATGATGCCGCCGGCCTTGCTGCCGGTCGCGGAAATTTCTGCGGTGTTATAGCAGCCGGTGATGGTCGAGCCGTTGCCGACTGTGCCGCCGATAATGCCGCCGACGCTGCTGCCGCCGGTGACAGCGCCGAAGTTCGCGCAGTTCTCGATCACGGCGTTCTGATAGGTGTATCCCACAAGACCGCCGACGTTGTTGCCGGTAGAGGTGATGACTGCGTAGTTGAAGCAGTTCGCAATTTTCGGAGCAGTGCCGCTGGCATAGCCGGCGATCGCGCCTGCGTTGCCCTTGCCGGAAACTGCGCCGCGGATGGTCAGATCATGGATGTAGGAATTCGAGCCGATCTGCGCAAACAGGCCAGCCGTGGCGTTCAGGCCGGTGATCTCGAAGCCTGCGCCGTCAAGCGTGACCTTCTTGCTGGAGCTGATGTTCAGCCATGCGTATTTGCCGAGGTTGATATTGGCCGTCAGAACGCCCGTAACGTCCGCGTCCTTGCTCTTCGCAACGAACCATGCCAACTCCGCGCCGGTACCGATCTGGTAAACGCCGTTTTCGTCGGTCTGCGGTTCGGTCTGCGTCTTGCCGTCCCATGCGCCCGTTGCGGTCGCTTGCAGCGTGATGATGAATTCGTTGGGGCCTTCCTCCTTCATGGTGACGCTGCCAGTGGCGTATTCAACGCCAGCGCCGGAAACGGTGTAGAAGTATTCCTCGGCATAAGCCTTGAACGTGCCGTCTTCCGCGACCGCAATGCCGTTGCCTGCGCTGTCCGCCAGCGTGACGGTCAGGTTCTTGCGGTCAATGGATGTGCCATTCTGATCCCGGAAAATCAGCTTGCCGGTCAGGAAGTCAAGCTTTACGACCGGGATCGTGATCTCCGGCAGACGGCTGAGAATGCCTGCCGTCTTGGGCGCGTCGAAGCCGGGATTCGTGCCCACAGCATAGGTGATGCCGCGGTGCGTCGGAACGCCGGGCCAGCCCGCCTGCTTGATCGCGCCGCTCAGCGTGTAGGTCTCCTCAGCCCAGAACTTCGGGATGGTGACAGTCAGCTTCTGCCGCTCAGGGTTGCCGCTGAAGTCATAAACGCCGAAGTTTCCGCCGGGATCACTCTTGAAGAAGGTGCCATCCGGGCCCTGCATATACAGGGAGAAGTTGAAGTTATACGCGCCGGAAAGCTTTTCCTTGGGGCTGATCAGGTTGGAGAACTGGATCGTGACGGAATCGCCCGGCTTGATGGCAGCCAGCTCTTCCTGCGTCAGCTCCGTGCCCTCCGCGTTGACGAACTTGTAGCTCACGCCGCGCGCCGTCACGACCTGATAGGTCGAAAGGCCGCCCTTCGTGACCTTGATGATATTGCGGCCGGTGATCAGACCGCTGACGGTCACAGTGCCGTCTTCAGCGGTTGTGACGCCAGTGTTTGTGAAGCCGCCGGAATACGTCATAGACGCAGCGGTCACAGTGGGGCGCAGGACGCTCACGGTGCAGCCCGCTTCGGGCTTGAAGCTGTAACTTGCACCCTCTGTTCCAGTGTAGAACAGAATGTCATGCTCCGCATCGAGTTGCCGCGCCTCATCCTTCTCGATGACCGCGTCCATGCGGTCAAGATTCATATTGGTCTGGATGGCGCTGCCGTCCGCGCCGACATTCACGACAAACACGCCCGTCAACTCCGGCCAGATGGCGGAGAAGCGATGTGAGGTCGTGCTGGTCTGGCCAACCATATGGGTCATTGCGTCATAGGTTACGAGCACGATTGCCGTGCCCTCGTGCTTGGCCTCCATCACAGCGACGTTGCTGTTCAGCGCGTTCGGCGTGATGGTCACGACGTCGCTGGCATTGCCGTTCACATCGATGACCTGATAGTGCATCTCCGGCAGCGCGACCTTAGCGTTCATAAAGCTTTCGATCGCAAACCAGTTGCGGAAGGAGTTGAGCTCGAACGTCTCGCCAACGGCCATGTTCTTGTAGCCCTTGGTGTTGATGTTCAGGTAAATGCCCGCGCGGTCATAGATGTTGTTTTCAAAATGATAGATCGTGCTCTTGCTGAAATCACCGGTCAGGCCGAGATCCTCTTCCGTGACCGTGTACGCTGCGTCGGCGCTCAGTCTGACGTAGTTCCAGTATGTTGCACCCTGCGGATGGCGGACACGGTAGAAGTAATCCGTGTTCTTGTCGAGATGGAACGTGGCCGTGCCGTCCTCGACGGAACGCGCGAACGGCTCAAGGAAGCTGAACACATAGTATTTTGCGAGCGTACCGGCGTCGATGGTCGAGCCCTTCGGCGCTGTGACCGTGACCGTGACGAATTCCTTGCAGGTCAGGCTGAGGCTGTCGTTCATCGTCGGGGTCTTGGAAGCGGTAGCCGGGTTGTAGTTCGGATGCGTTTCCGCGTTCGGCGTGGCTGTCACGCTGACTGTATCGCCAACGACAAACAGGCAGCTCATGTAAGTGCTTTCCCAAGACTGACCTTTACCGTTTACGGTATAGCCGAACGCTGCCTTGCGCTCCGCACCGGAAGCATCGGTGACGCGCAGCGAGAGGGTATAGTCTGTGTCCTTGACCCACTTGCTGGGGCTGACGGAGATCTGGTACATCCGCTGCAGCTTGAAGTTGTTGTTCTCACTGCTGACGTTGATGGACACGCCGCCGTTGCAGTCGCCGTTTGCGTCGTAACCGTCGGCCCAGTAAGCGCCGGGCGCAAGGTCGATGGTATACGCGCCGTCTGCGGCTTCCTTCGCGGCCAGCAGATCGTCCGCGCCCTTCACGCCGTCCATGTAGGTATACAGCTTCAGGGACTTGACCTGTGCGTCGTGCATACCGGACAGTGTGACGCTGACATCGCCCTCTGCTGCCAGAACGCCTGCGGGCAGCAGGCTCAGCAGCATCACAAACACGAGCAGCAGACTCAGAATTCGTTTCTTCATACATTTTTCCTCCAGAATCAAAATATCTATCGTGAGCCCCTTATTCCAATGTAGGGGCGGAAACAGGGAGCGCAGACGGCTTTTGGAGAAACGAAAACCCGCCATTTTTCAAAATGGCGGGCGGATCTCCGTAGAAACAAAAAAACGCTGCTTTTCTTGTGAGGAAAAACGGCGTACATGTCCCGAATGCTACAGGCAGAGCTCGTCCCACGCATTCATCCTTTTCGCCGCAATATGCGGCGCTGACAGCAGTTCTTCTGACTTGCACTTTGGAAACAGAATCTCTGTTTCCGCGCCCGTTTCCTGTCTTCTCGCGGTTCAATCCGCAATGACTGGCTTTCGCCCAGACAGCTTTTTGCTGCTTCGGAACGGTCTTGTGCGCACAGCTCCGGTCGAGTGGTTTTCCCTTTCTCTTACGCCAAAGCCTGCCCAGCGGCATGCCTCGGTTACTGTACATCGGATGGCAATATGAAATTGTGCGTCAGTTGACGCTGGAAAAAGCAAAATCTTGTGCTTTTCCGCCTGCTACTATACACGATATGGGCGTAATTTGCAAGCGATTTGAAAAAAATATGCCGCATTTGTTCCAGCCTCTTGAAAAAAGCCGAAGCTTGTGTCAAAATAAAGAAAACCGCTGCGGCGGCTTTTCAGCAGGATGCTGGTTAGATAAAACTAACTGGCAGATACGGAGAAATCCATGAAATACCATATTGAAAAAACACCGTGCCGGAAACGCTCGTTATTCCGCTCTACGGGCGGAAAGTGTGCTCGGAATTATATCCGAATCTCTACCGTGACGATACGGGCCGCAGCTGCGATAACGGAACGTGTAAAATCTACAATCTAGACTTTTCCGGCGTGATTGCCGTGCGCGACGCACTCCTGCCCGCAGGGGATCAGGAGGAAAACATCGCCTGCGACCTGAACGACACATCGTGGTTCCGCCGCATCGACGCGTCGGGCGGCGCGGTATTCTTTGCCGCGGGCGTATTCTACTATTTCCTGACGGAGCAGGTCAGAGCGCTCGTACAGGCCATGACGAAAGCGTTCCCCGGCAGCAGGCTGGTCTTCGACGCGGCAAATCAAAAGGCGGTGCGCCTGATGCTCAAAACTTGGATCAAAACCGCTGAAATTCAGGATGTCGGCGCATATTTCGCTGTTTCCGATGCGAAAAAGGAACTTTCCGGCTGGTCGCCGCGCCTGCGCGTGTCGAGCCGGGGCTATATGCTGGGCTATCAGAGTCTGGATGACCCGTCGGTTCCCGGCTTTTATCGGTTTCTTGCAAAAGTCGGCGACGGCATGATGCGCATGCAGATCGTTCAGCTGGAATTTGCGGAAGGAGAGAAGAAGCTATGAAATATGCAGGGATGCCCATGGGGATGTGGGCGCTGTTCGCCGGTTCGTTCCGGAGGGAACTGACCGCCGTTTTCGGCTATGATGCGGCTGCGGCCAAAGAAATTACGAAAAACGCAAAGCCGCGCTACCGGAAGATCATTGCCGGTCTGCCGGAATTTGAAAAGGCTGACCGCTTCAAAATGAACATCGTGAATTGTGCGATGCTGTGCGCGTTCGTCCTCAGCATGCCGCAGCGCCCGGACGTGCAGCGTCTGACGGATTACTATGCAAAGTCTATGATAACCGCACCCATGCGCTGGTTCTGCCGCAAGAGCGGGAAAAACAAGTTCTCCGAAAAGGATCTTGCCTCCATGCGTGCGACCGCAGCCCTACGCGCTGCCGACCGCAACCCCTATTCGTGGAACATGGAACTGTTTGAATATCCGGACGGCAGCGGCTATGAGGCGCGCTTTGACCGCTGCGGCATCTGTACGCTGATGCAGGAGTTGGGTCTGTACGACCTGACATCTGCTATGTGCCGCTTGGACTACACCATGAGCGATGCCGGCGGTGCGTCCGACTTCGTGCGCGAATATACCCTTGCCTCTGGTGGCCCCTACTGCGACTGCGGCTATCACCGCAAAAAGTAACTGCCGCCTCTCCACGGAACAAGGAAAAATTCGTACTGCACTTACCCGTTTCGTCATAGGGGGCAATGCCCACTCGGCTTGTTGGGGAGTAACGAATTTGCCGAAGACTACCGTAAAATCGGTACGTTTTGCCGGACCAATGTGGGAATCAGCCCCTACAACCGAAGATGCAAGTACATACAGATTCGCCGAAAATCAACATGAAGTCTGCAACACTCTGCTGCACAACCTCTCCGGCTCGACTTCACCGATACCACCGCCCCTTCGCAACGGGGCGGCTTTTTTTCGTATTTTGTGTTTAAGACTCCAGTAGTATTGACAACAAAATAAGACTGTGGTATTATGTATGCGTGGCCACTACTGGAGTCTTATGAAAAGAGGTATGTATATGGACATCAAATTATTTGACTCTGAACTGAAGGTGATGGACGTGATCTGGCGCGAGGGGGATACCCCCGCCAAGGAGATCGCGCGGCAGCTGACAAATGAATTGGGCTGGAATGTCAATACGACTTATACACTCATCAAGCGCTGCATGAAAAAGGGTGCGATCGAGCGCAGTGAGCCGGGCTTTCTGTGCCATGCGCTGATCCCGAAATCAGCGGTGCAGGAGGCGGAGACGGATGAACTCATCAACAAGGTCTATGACGGTTCTGCCGACAAGCTGTTCGCCGCGCTGCTGGGCAGAAAAAAACTCTCCGCCGAGCAGATCGAGCGGCTTCGGCAGATCGTCGGGGAACTGGAATGAGCTGCCCGGTATGAGCCTTCTGCAAATGAGCGTCACGGGCGGCGTCATGATCCTTGCAATTACGGTCCTCCGTGCGCTGGCGATGAACCATGTGCCGAAAAAGACGTTCCTGGCGCTTTGGGGCGCGGCGCTGCTGCGGCTGGTGCTGCCGGTCTCGCTGTCCTCTACCCTGAGCATCTATTCACTGCTAGGGCAGAAGACAGCCTTGAACGTGGTAGACGTGCCCGCAGCGGCAACTCCGGCCCTTTTGCCGGGGCAGGCTGTCGCTGCCCTGCCGCAGATAGACGCTGCACCGGTGCAGACAATCTCCGTATGGAGCATTGTATGGATTGCCGGGGTGGTTCTCTGCGCAGCCTTTTTCGCGGCGGTTTACTGGAAATGCTGCCGGGAGTTCCGCATGTCTTTTCCAGTGGACAATGATGCGTCCCGGCAGTGGCTGCAAACGCATCCGCTGCGGCGCGGGATCTGCATCCGGCAGTCTGACCAGATTTCGTCGCCCCTGACCTTCGGCGTCCTGCACCCGGTCATTCTGATGCCCAAAAAGACAGATTGGAACGACGAAACGGCGCTGCAATACGTTTTGGAGCACGAATTTGTACACATCCGGCGGTTCGACGCGGTTTCCAAGCTGCTTCTGATCGCGGCTGCATGTGTACACTGGTTCAATCCGCTGGTTTGGGTCATGTATGTGCTGGCAAACCGGGACATGGAGTTGTCCTGCGATGAATCCGTTGTTCGCCGTTTCGGCAGCGACGCAAGAGCCTCCTATGCAAATATTCTGATTAGCATGGAAGAAACAAGAAGCGGCTTCGCGCCGCTCTGCAATCACTTCAGCAGAAATGCGATTGAAGAAAGGATCACAGCAATTATGAAAACGAAAAAAATTACAGTCATGTCTCTGCTTCTGGCAGCACTGCTCGTAGCCGGAACGGTAACGGTTTTTGCAACCTCAGCGAAAACAGAGGAACCCAGTGTGCCGGTCAAGGGGACAGGCGCAGTTGTGGAACAAAACAGCGCGGCTGGCTCCGGCGGCTCTGTGGCCGTCGAAACCGGCGAACCGCTGGAGCCGAGCGCGGAATATGCTGCCGCCGGCATTCGCAGACAGGAAACCATGTGGTACTATCAGAAGCAGCCCATCGCCATGATTTACGACGACAACGGCGGTATTTATATGGATGGGGAAGCCGCGGACGGCATTTATCTGCATATCATACGGGGCAGCCGCAGCAGTATTTCAGAGGTAACCATCGTCACAAAGCAGCAGTGCCGTGAACTGGCGGATCGTCACATGAACGCTATAGAGCCCGAGTCCGCAGAAAACACGCTCATGTCCTACGTCGATCCGTCGGACGGCAAAACGTATTACAGCTTCGATGGCGGCAAGACCTTTGAGCCGATGACGGACGCGGAATTTGAAGCGCGTTTCCCGACACCGGACGTCGAATGGTGGACGTATGACGAATACAAGGCATGGCTCGACAACGAAAAGGTGCAGCTGCAAAGCCTGCTCGGCGAAGAGGCATGGACAAGCAGCGACGGCAGCTTCATCTGGACACAGGAGAAGATCGACGAGACGATTGCGCTGTATGAAGGCATTCTGGAAGACATGAAAAACGGCGTCATGTACTCCAAAAACGTGGACGGTCAGGACGACGTGCTGCTGAGTTATAACCCTGCCGATATCAGCACGTCGGCAGACTGACGTACAAAAGGCTCCATTTGGTGTCTTGGAAACGCCAAGCCGCCCCTGTTGCGCTATGCGCAGCAAGGGGCGGCTTTTGTTTGCTTTGATTATTTGAAAGCGGCTGCTCGTGCCTGCTCGGACGGGTAGCAGAGGCATGCTTCCGGGCGGAGGTCAAAGCGGATGGTCTGACCCGGTTCTGCGGGCGCGTTCTTGGGCAGCGCGGTACGGAGCAGCGGGGAGTTCTGATGCTCCGGGCGCAGGAGGACGATCGACGCATCCAAATCGCGGATTACGCGGGAGACAACGGCGCTGTAAGGCCCTGTGTGCAGCGTGACTGCGCTGTCCGGGACAGCGATAGTAACCTGCTCTGTTTCTGCCTGCAGCGGCAGTGTGAGCGCCCAGCCGTCCAGTTGGACGCCCTCTGCGCAGCGGTGCGCCGGAAGAAAATTGCGGCAGCCGGCCAGCCGTGCAGCGTCCTGTGTTGCAGGATGGAGAACCAGCACCTGCATATCCGTTACTGCACCGGAACGGCCATTTTCCATGACGCAGACTGTTTTGCAGTTGCGATAGCATTCACCGAGATCATGGCTGACCCACAGAATCGGGCCGGGAAAGTCCGCAAGCAGATCGGCTAACTCCAATTCCAGATTCCACTTGAGAAACGTATCCAGTGCGGAAAACGGCTCGTCAAGCAAAATCACGCGCGGTTCCGAGGCCAGAATACGCGCCAGCGCGACGCGCCGCTGCTGCGGCGTGAGATCAATGTGCTTTTCGCTGTCAAACAGTGTCTCGCCGTCGAGGACAATGCGGCCACTGTCCGGTGTCATGATGCCCGCAATGCAGCGCAGCGTCACACTCTTTCCACAGCCGGATGCGCCGAGCAGAGCCATAGTGCCGCTGCTTGCTTCAAATTTGGAGAGGAGCATAAAATTCCCCAGCCTTTTTTCAATATCTACGAGCAAACTCATGCGCACTGCCTCCTTTTCCGGCCTGCCGCCGATAAACTCTTCTTTTCCAGCATGTTTACAACCAGCAGAATGATAGCGGAAATTCCAACGTTCACCATGACCCATTTGAGAGCCAATTCGTCGTTGTTGATCTGCCAAAGCTGATAGACCGTGGTGGAAACGGTTGCGGTTTTGCCGGGCGTGTAGCCTGCAATCATGCTTGTTGCGCCGTACTCGCCGAGCGCACGGGCAAATGCCAGCACCGCGCCTGCCAGAACGCCCTGACGGCAGTAGGGCATGCGGATGTGCCAGAAAATATAGGTGTTGGACAGACCGAGCGTCTGGCCTGCATAGGCCAGCGTCTCGTCAAAGGCTTCAAACGCGCCGCGTACTGTGCGGTACATCAGCGGGAACACGACCACGGCTGTGGCGAAAATGGCTGACCACCAGATCATCACCAGCCGGATACCGAACGTCTCCAGCACCCACGCGCCAATCAGGCGCTTCGGGCCCAGGACGCGCAGCAGAAGATACCCAACAACCGTGGGCGGCAATACCAGCGGAAGTGTAAGAAATACGTCTAAAACGCCTTTGACCAGACGCGGGAGTTTTGCAATGTAATACGCTGCGGCAATGCCCGCAAAGAACACGACCACCGCGCTGATGGCGGCGATGCGCAGAGAGTTAACAAGCGGATATAGATGCTCCTTACCCATGCTCAGAAGCAAGGGGATGTCTGCCTCAGTCACAACATGACCCTTGCGGAAGCGGGTGTCCTTGTACTTATCCTTGATGATCTGTGTCATATCATGGCAGAGTACCTGCCCAACTGCATCTTCTGTCCGGATCAGCTTCCTGTCCGATATGCCTCCCGCTCTCCGTTTTCGATATTTTATCATTTCGGCATGTGCCAATTCAAACCCACTGTCCGATATTGTCGGATTTTCTGTCGGCCTTATCGGATATTCTTGACGAAGAACAACGAACACGGTATGATAGACAAGAAAAGAAAGGACGATCTGACATGCTGGATGGAAACATCATTCTGTCTGTCGCCAAGGCGATGGAACTGCTGCAGCTGCTCAATCAGGCGGCAAAGCCTATGCCGCTGACGGAACTGGTACAAAAGAGCGGCTATCCCAAAAGTACCGTGTTTGGTCTGCTTGCCACAATGCGTGCCTACGACGTTGTGACACAGACGGCGGATGGGAAATATGCGCTTGGCCTGCGGCTGTTTGAATTTGGACGTCAGGTGGAACGTTCGTGGGACATTTCGATCGTGGCGCGGCCCTATATGGAACTTCTGGCACAGCAGGCCAATGCGTCCGTGATGCTGTCAATCTGTGAAGGCACGTCTGTCATCACGCTCGATCAGGTCGAGGCGCGGGACAAGCTTCGCATTGTCTCCGATGTTGGTGCGCGGCTTCCCATTTACTGCACCTCACAGGGGAAGGTCTTTCTGGCAAGCCGCCCGCCGCAGGAGGCTGAGTGCCTGCTCCGGCGTCTCTCGCTGGCGCCTTTTACGCCGTATACCGTGACGGATGTGCAGGAACTGATGCAGGAACTGGATGCGTGCCGTGCAAACGGCTACGCGATTGAAAATGGCGAGTATAAGATCGGCCTGCGCTCCATTTCTGCGCCGGTCTATACTGTCGAGGGTGAGGTGCGGTATACTGTCAGCGTGATCGGCATGTTCCGCAGTGTCCATTCAGACGAATTTCAGGTCGCCGTCAACTGCGTGCAGGACACTGCCCGCATGATTTCGACGGCGCTGGGCTATCAAAAGCAGGAGGAACCGATATGAGTTACACAGCAGCAGTTATTACCGTCAGCGACCTTGGCAGCCAGGGACTTCGGCAGGATACCAGTGGCCCCGCCGTCTGCGCGATGCTGGAAGGGATGGGTTTTTCTGTCGTGCATACCGCCATGCTCCCGGATGAGGCGGAGCAGATCAGCGCGGAACTTCGTGCGTGCGCGGACGAAAAAAAGATCGGCCTTATCGTGACCACCGGCGGCACCGGGCTTTCCCCGCGCGACGTGACCCCGGAGGCGACGCTTGCTGTGCTCGACCGCGAGATCCGCGCTATTCCGGTCGCCATGTGGGTCGAGGGTCTGAAAGCCACGCCCCGCGCCATGCTTTCGCGCGCTGTAGCCGGAACGCGCGGCAGCAGTCTGATCCTGAATCTTCCCGGTTCAGAAAAGGCTGCGCGGGAGAATCTCTCCGCCGTTCTCGGTGCGCTTGAACACGCCATGCACATGCTAGCCGCCGAAGGCCACGGCTGAGCTGTCCCCCCAAGGCTTCTCCCTACAGGGTGCTGCGCATATTTTGGAGTGCTCCAAACGATGCTTTGTTGCTGCGCGGCTTTTCTTTTTTCTCTGTACAACCGCGATGGGTTCTGTTATAATATAAAAGATTATGACAGGATAAAGGGTGACACGCATGAAATTTTTGATCGATCTGATCTCCGAGCAGCTGGCAGGTGCATTTGAGCGGGCTGGGTTTGACGCGGCCTATGGCAAAGCGACGCTTTCCAACCGCCCGGATCTCTGTGAATACCAGTGCAACGGTGCGTTGGCAGCGGCAAAGCAGTATCATAAGGCTCCCATCCAGATCGCAAATGCGGTTCTGGACGCGCTGGGTGAAAATGAGTTGTTTTCCAGCGCCGAGGCCGTCATGCCTGGCTTTTTGAACCTGAAGATTTCCGAAGACTATCTGGCTTCCTATCTGCGCGAAATGGCGCAGGCCCCGCACTACGGCGCGCAGGACGATCCTGCTGCCTGCACCATCGTTCTGGACTACGGCGGGCCGAACGTCGCAAAGCCCCTGCACGTCGGACACCTGCGCAGCGCCATCATCGGCGAATCACTCAAGCGTATTTACCGGTTTTTCGGCAATCATGTGATCGGTGATATCCATCTGGGCGACTGGGGCTTGCAGATGGGGCTCATCATGGCGCAGCTTCAGGATGAAAAGCCGGGGCTTCCGTACTTCAACCCGGACTATACCGGCGAATATCCAGCCGAAGCGCCGTTTACAATCTCGGAACTTGAGCGCATCTATCCGGCAGCCAGCGCCCGCAGCAAGGAGGACGAAGCCTTTGCGGCCCGCGCGCATGAGGAGACGTTCCGCCTCCAGCATGGTGAACGGGGGGAACGTGCGCTCTGGCAGCACATTCTGCGCGTGTCCGTTGAAGATCTCAAACGCAACTATGATAATCTCGGCGTCAGCTTCGACGTATGGCTCGGCGAAAGCGACGCGCAGAAATACATCCCGCAGATGCTCGAGACGGTCAAGTCCAAGGGCCTCTGCGTGGAGTCCGAGGGTGCGCTGGTCGTGCCGGTGCAGGAGGAGACGGACGCAAAGGAGGTTCCGCCCTGCATTCTCGTCAAGTCCGACGGCGCGACGCTCTATGCCACAACCGATCTCGCTACTATTGTTCAGCGTGAACAGGATTATCACCCGCAGAAATACATGTATCTGACCGATAAGCGGCAGAATCTGCATTTTGAGCAGGTCTTCCGCGTGGCAAAAAAGGCCGGACTCGTTGGCGCGGATACGCAGCTTGGGCATATCGGCTTCGGCACGATGAACGGCAAAGACGGCAAGCCTTTCAAGACCCGCGCGGGCGGCGTCATGCGGTTGGAAACGCTGATTGCAGATGTGACGGACTATGTGACCAATAAGATCAAGGAGAACCAGACGGTTTCCGATGAAGAACTGTCGCAGACGGCCAAGTGCATCGCCATGGCGGCACTCAAATACGGCGATCTCAGCAACATGCCGACGAAGGATTATGTGTTCGATCTCGACCGCTTTTCGTCGTTCGAGGGCAACACCGGCCCGTATATTCTCTACACCATCGTGCGCATCAAGTCCATTCTTGCCAAATACGGCAAGCCTGTCTCGAGTGCGCAGCTGCTGCCGCCTGAGAGTGCGGAGCAGAAGCAGCTGATGCTGGTGCTCAGCCGTATGGCCGACGCACTCTGGACGGCCTACCGCGATTCCGCGCCGAACGCCATCTGTGCGTATATCTACGAGTTGGCGACAGCGGCAAATAAGTTCTATCACGATGTCAAGATCCTGACTGAGCCGGACGCAGCCAAACAGGCCAGCTATGCCGCGCTCATCGATCTGACACGGGGCGTTCTGGAGACGTGCATTGATCTGCTCGGCTTCTCCGCACCGGAAAGAATGTAACAAAAAGAAACATCGCCCCGCGTTCCGAACCGGAACGCGGAGCGATGTTTCTTTTGATGCGGAGTAAACTCGGAATTTAATACATTTTTGCGCCCGCGGGGATATGCGGATCGAGCATCAGAAGATGAAGCTTTTCCACGCCCTCCTCGTGGTGAACCGCCGAGATCAGCATGCCGCAGGAGTCGATGCCCATCATGGGTCTGGGCGGCAAGTTCGTGATGGCGACGCACGTCTTGCCGACCAATTCCTCCGGCTCGTAATACTCGTGAATGCCGGAAAGAATGACTCTGTCGGTGCCGGTGCCGTCGTCCAGCGTGAATTTCAGCAGCTTCTTGGACTTCTTGACCGCCTCGCAGGCCTTGACCTTGACAGCGCGGAAGTCGGATTTCGAGAACGTCTCGAAGTCCACGAAGTCCTGAAACAGCGGCTCAATCTCCACATTGGAAAAATCAATTTTTTCGGAGGCTTCAGGAGCCGCCTGAGCAGCCTCCGCAGGAGCCGAAACTTCCTTGGAACCCTTCTTGTCGGAGTCCAACGGCTTCATTGTCGGGAACAGGATGACGTCGCGGATGGTGTCTGCACCGGTGAAGAGCATGACGGCGCGGTCGATGCCCATGCCCATGCCGCCCGTGGGGGGCATGCCGTATTCGAGAGCGGTGAGGAAATCCTCATCGAGCATTTCCGTCTCGTCGTCGCCGCGTTCGCGCTGCTCGACCTGCTTCATGAAGCGTTCGCGCTGGTCAATCGGGTCGTTCAGTTCGGAATAGGCATTGCCCATCTCGCTGCGGCAGATGAAGAACTCGAACCGTTCGGTCAGGCGCGGGTCTTCTGGGCTGCGCTTGGTCAGCGGGCTGACCTCGACCGGGTACATCGTGATAAAGGTCGGCTGTACCAGATGCTCTTCGACCTTCTGGTCAAAGCAGGCGTAAAGCGCATTGCCCCATGTCTTTTCGGCGGCCTCCGCCAGTTCGACGCCGACCGCTTTCGCCGCCGCAACAGCCTCCGCGTCGTCGGTGATCGCGCCGAAATCGACGCCGACATACTGCTTGACGGCATCTATCATCGTCAGCCGCGGCCAGCCGGGGGTCAGATCAATCGTTTCGCCCATCCAGTTCAGTTCATAGGTTCCGAGATATTTCTGGGCAAACGTGGTGTAAACGCCCTCGGCGATGTCCATCATGTCGTGGAAATCGGCGTAGGCCTGATAGAGTTCAACCGTGGTGAATTCGGGGTTGTGCTTGGGGTCCATGCCCTCGTTGCGGAAGATGCGGCCGACTTCATAAACCCGGTCCATGCCGCCGACGATCAGGCGCTTCAGCGGCAGTTCAGTCGCAATACGCATATACATATCGATGTCGAGCGTATTGTGGTGCGTGATGAACGGACGCGCTGCCGCACCGCCGGCGATGGTATTGAGAACGGGCGTTTCAACCTCGATATAGCCCATATTATCCAGATAGTCCCGCAGATGCTTGATGAACTGCGAACGGATAATAAAATTCCGCTTGACCTCAGGGTTCACGATCAGGTCAACATAGCGCTGACGATAGCGTGTTTCCTTGTCGGTCAGTCCGTGGAATTTCTCGGGCAACGGCAGCAGGGACTTGGACAGCAGCGTGATTTTCTTTGCGCGCACAGACATTTCGCCGCGCTGCGTACGGAAGATTTCACCCTCGACGCCGACGATATCTCCGATGTCGTATTTCTTGAAGCGGTTATACTCGGCCTCGTCCATCTCGTCCTTGCGGGCGTAAAGCTGGATGCGGCCTGTTTTGTCCTGCAGATCGCAGAAGGACACCTTGCCCATGCCGCGCTTGGACATGAGCCGGCCCGCGATAGAGACGGGCTTGCCCTCCATCTCGTCAAAATGATCTTTGATCTCCTGCGCGGTCGTGGTGCTGACGAAGCGGGTGATGGCAAACGGGTCCATGCCCTCTGCCTGCAGCTGCGCGAGTTTTTCACGGCGAACCTTGATCTGGTCGCCGATGCTTACCTGCGGAGCCGCGTTCTGCTGATTCCTGTTTTCCTGTTCCATAGCTATCCTCTTTTTCTGATTCGTTACTTTTCAACCGTCAGGATCTTATACTTGAGCACGCCGATGGGGGCCTCAACCTCGACAATGTCGCCAACCTTGTGGCCAAGCAGTGCCTTGCCGAACGGGGAATCGTCGGAGATGCGGCATTCCATGGGGTTGGCCTCCTGCGAGCCGACGATGGCGTAGAGTTCCTCGTCGCCCGTTTCCATGTCCTCGACCTTGATGGTGCAGCCGAGGCCGATCTTGCCTTCGGAGTCCTCTGTCTCGTCAATAATGACGGCGTGGGCGAGAATATTTTCAACCTCGGCGATGCGGCCATAAAGCTTGGCCTGCTCGTTCTTGGCTTCGTCGTATTCGCTGTTCTCAGAGAGGTCACCGAACGAACGCGCCTCCTTGATCTGCTCGGCGACTTCCTTTTCGCGGGTCGTCTTCAGATAAAAAAGTTCCTGCTCCAGTTCCTTGAGACGGAGCGCACTGATTTTAAATTCTTTTGCCATTTTACGATCGTTCCTTCCATAATCGATCGGGCAGAAAACGCCCGGTATTTACAGTGATTCAGCAGACATTATATCGGGCAAAGATAGGGATGTCAAGAGAGTTTCTGGGTGATTTCGCGGATTGCGGCCTGTAATTGTGCGTCGTCCGCTTTTTCCAGCTGACCGTAGTAAAGTTTTGCGTCGTCCTCGTCGGAAAGCGTGATTTCGATGTCCGGTATGACGCCGGTATCGGTCAGACTGCGGCCCTGCGGCGTGTAGTATTTGCCGATGGACAGGTTCAGCATGGAGCCGTCGGAGAGTGTAAAGGCTGTCTGGAAATTGCCCTTGCCGACTGTCTTCGTCCCGACGACCGTACCCCAGTTGTATTCCTGAATCGCGGCAGCGAAGAACTCCGCTGCGGAATAGCTGTCCTGATTGACGAGTACGGCCATGGGAAGCTTGATGCACGCTGCATCCGAACGGTCGGCCTGTTTTGTACCTTTATAATCCTCGCTCTGGAACAGAATTCCCTCCGGCAGGATCTTATCCAGCACCTTGACCAACTCGTCCTTATATCCGCCGCCGTTATACCGCACGTCGAAAATCAGTGCCTGCGCGCCCTGTGCGATCAGCTCGTCCATGGCGGCGTTTGTCTCCTCCGCGCAGCGAGAATCAAAATTGGCGATTTTGAGATAGCCGATCTGTCCGTTCAGCACTTCATAGGTTGCAACGGGCGTCTGGATGCTGCGGCGCTCAACCGAAAGCGGGAAGCTTTCTTCTCCGCGCAGGATTGTCAGCGTCACAAAGGTTCCTTCTTCACCGCGAACCTTTGTGCGCGTCCCGGTCATGCCAAGGTCGAGCGTTTTTTCGCCCTCGACCTCTGTGATGATATCGCCGACGAGAATTCCGGCTTCCTCCGCCGGGCCTCCCGCGGTCACGGCCTCGATGCGCATACCGCCGAGCGCTTCCTGCGCCGTGATGGTCACGCCGATGCCGACATAGGCGTTGCGCATCTGTTCATCATAGCTGCTTTTTTCTTCGGCAGTCAGATAATAACTCCAGCGGTCGCCGGTCGCCTCGACCATGGCGGCGGCAGCCGCGTCAGCCAGCTTGTCTTCGTCATAATCGTCAATAAAAAAGGTATCAAGATATGCGCCGATCTCTGCCGTTTTGGCCTCGACGGGCGTTTGCTCGCGGCGCGTAAGCTGCATGGTCACGATAGCCGAGCCAAGGATTGCAACGGCGAATGCAAGCACAAGAAGAATCACTTTCTGCCATTTTTTCAAGATGGATACCAGCCTTTCCGGGAGAATTCAAGGATAGAACTTGACACGCGGCCCGGAGCCGTACCGGCTCCGGGCCATGTTGGTTACATACCGAAATAGTCGCGGTTTGCACGGGAATTGCGGATGGCGTACCATACGAGCGAGCCCAGCACCGCCGCCAGAATTACCAGCGGCCATGGGTAGGGGAGGAAGGGCGTTTCGCGCAGATCATTGAGCAGCATACATACGCCATAGCCCATGGTCATGACGGCCATGACCGCAAGCGGCGGCATCATATACCCGATATACATCTGCTCGTCCGCACAGTCGGAGATCTTTTTCTCCTTCGGCACCATCAGCCCGTTTTTGAACAGCCGATTTGTGACGGCCAGCCGCAGGAACGTGTACATACAGTACGCACCGCTGGCCATCAGGATGAGATCCAGAAACAATGTCATATCATTCATTCGTATGTTCCCCCTGTTCGTTCTGCGCATCCTGTTTCCACTCGCGCACGCTGCGAACCGCGACAATGATCAGCAGTGCCGTGCCGATGATGGAAAACGCGATCGTGCCGCATAGTGCGATGATACGATCACTGGACCAGACACCGCTGGCCGCAAGGCCCGGATAATCCCGGCCCATTTTAAGGGCGAGATAGAGCAGATATCCGCCGCAGAGCACATACATCAGCTTTTTTCGGTTATCAAAGCTGTTTTTCTGCTCCGGCTTCTTTTTTGCAGACGCCTGTGGCGCATCCGGCTTCTTTTCCAACTCGTCCATATCGCAGCCTCCCAATATAATAATGGTATATATCATACACGATTACGGAGAAAAAAGAAAGAGAAAATATCAGATCCGCTGAAAAACGGCGGCATACAGGTGCGGAACGAAAAATTTGTATAATTTCAACGCACAATTTTCACCTTTTTGTGGACAATTTTCATGCCTGTTCCTGCGCGGGCCTGCTACAATGGAGGCTGTAAGGAAGGAGTGTCGCTCGAGGCGGCAAGAGAGCGCAGCCTCTCGCCTGGCTCTTAAGATAGGGCAGGCTCCACCCGGCGCGGAAGCGGATTTGCGCGCTGCAAGAGCAAAACGTTTCGTTTTCTATAAACAGGAAAACGCGCCGCAGGAGAAAGGGGAATGTGAAAGAAAGATGGCCGAAACAATTCTCAGAATGACCGGTATCCAGAAGTACTTCCCGGGCGTCCATGCGCTGGACAACGCGCAGCTGGAGGTTCGTGAGGGCGAGGTCATGGCGCTGGTCGGCGAAAACGGCGCCGGTAAATCGACGCTTATGAAGGTGCTGACCGGCATCTATCCGAGCGATGGCGGTACGATTGAATTTTTTGGAAAGCATGTCGAGATTCATGGCCCGCGCGATGCGCAGGCGCTCGGCATCTGCATCGTCCATCAGGAACTGAACCTCATGCAGCACCTGACTGTGGCGGAAAACATTTACATTGGGCGTGAACCCATGAAGGGCCTGTTCGTGGACAAGGCGAAGCAGAACGCCATGACGCAGGAATTGTTCGACAAGCTGCATCTGGATCTTGACCCGAAAGCCGTCGTCAAGACGCTGTCGGTCGCAAAGCAGCAGATGGTTGAAATTACAAAGGCTCTGTCTCATGAGAACACAAGACTGCTGATTCTTGATGAGCCTTCTGCTGTCCTGACCGACACGGAGATCGACGATCTGTTCGTCTTCATTCGACAGCTGAAAAAGACCGGTGTCGGCATCGTCTATATCTCGCACCGCATGGATGAACTCAAGCGCATCACCGACCGCATCACCGTTATGCGCGACGGTCAGTATGTCGCCACGCTCGATACCCCTACGGCGGAAATCTCCGAGGTCATCCGTCTTATGGTCGGCCGCACGATCTATGAGGAGCCGAAAACAAAGTCCATGTGTCCGCCTGATGCCCCTGTTGTGCTCGAAGCCGAGCATCTGTCGTCCATCGATGTAAAAGATGTTTCATTCAAACTCCGCAAGGGTGAAATTCTCGGCTTTGCCGGTCTGGTCGGCGCGGGACGCACTGAAACGATGCGGCTGATCTGCGGCGCAGATCCAATGGATTCCGGCATAATCCGGGTAAACGGCAAAGACGTGAAAATCCGCAGCCCGAAGGACGCTGTACATTATGGCATCGGCTATCTCTCCGAGGATCGCAAGCGCTACGGCCTGTGCCTGAACCTGTCCGTCACGGACAATACCGTTCTGCCGAGTCTGGAGCAGCTGTTCAAAGGCCCGTTTGTTCATGACAGAACAGCACACCGGCTTGCACGGGAGCACGCTGAACAGATCCGCACGAAAACGCCGTCTGTCCGCGCTCGCGTCGGCAGCCTTTCCGGCGGCAACCAGCAGAAGGTCGTCATTTCCAAATGGCTCCTGCGCAACTGCGATGTGCTCATTTTCGACGAGCCGACGCGCGGTATCGATGTCGGCGCAAAGAGCGAAATTTACAAGCTGATGACGCAGCTTGCAGAGGAAGGCAAGTCTATCATTATGATCTCCTCCGATATGCCGGAGTTGCTCCGCCTGTCTGACCGCGTGATCGTCATGTGCGAGGGTCACGTTACAGGCGAACTCGATATCTCCGAGGCCACGCAGGAAACCATCATGACATATGCAACCAAGAGAGAAGTGGGGTAATCATTATGGAAAACGTAGGTAAGAAAAAGCTGGATATGCAGAAGCTGCTTGCGCCTGCTGCGCTGGTCATTCTGTATATCGTGTTTTCAATCTTCGGCAATAACTTCCTGACGCTCGATACGGTCAAGAATATTCTCGAATCCAGCTATTATATCGGCTTCATGGCCTTCGGCGTGACGTTCATCATCATCACCGGCGGCATCGACCTGTCGCTCGGCACAGTCATGATGTGTGCGGCGCTGCTGGGCGGCTATGCGTTCAAGCAGGGCTGGCCCTTGATTCTCGCAATCGTCCTGACGCTGTTTGTCGGCATTGCGTTTGGCTTTGCAAACGGCGTTCTGATTGCGAAACTCAAGCTGCCCCCCTTCATTGCAACCCTCGGCACCCAGATGATGGCCGCCGGCCTCGGCTCCATCATCACCAAGGTCCAGTCCCAGACATGGCCCACTGCTACCGCCGAGATCGGCGGCTGGTTCAAGAAGGTCTTCATCCGCGCGGAACTGTTCGGCGTCCGTGGTTTCCCGGTCGGCGCGTTCTGGCTGCTCGGCTTCTTCATCATCGCAGCGCTGATCCTGCATAAGACCAAGTTCGGACGCTATGTCTATGCCATCGGCTCCAACGAGGAAGCGACCCGCCTGTCCGGCATCAAGGTCGATAACTGGAAAGTTGCGGTCTATACGCTCTCCGGCTTCTTCATCGGCATGTGTGCCCTGTTCTATGCAGCGGCCTACACCACCATCACCCCGGGCACCGGCGCAGGCCAGGAAATGAACGGCATCACCGGCGTCATCATCGGCGGTACATCCATGTCCGGCGGCTCCGGCACGATGGTCGGCACACTCATCGGCGTGTTCATCATGTCTGTCCTCAAAACCGGCCTTGCCAACTGCGGCCTGCAGGCTCCGTGGCAGACGTTCCTGACCGGCGCAGTCGTCATCGGCGCAGTCCTGCTCGACATCGCAAGAACAAAGGCTGCCAACCGTGTCAAGAAGGGCTGAGGCCCGCATCATCCTGTATTAAGCACGAAGATCGTGTTTGATAAAATAATTTAGGAGGAATCACCAAATGAAAAAACTGATCGCTCTGCTTCTGGCGCTGGTCATGGTTCTGGCTCTGGCAGCCTGCGCTGCCAAGCCCGAAACCGAACCTGCCAAGCCCGAAACTACCGACACCAAGACCGAAGAGACTAAGACCGAGGATCCGGCTCCTGCTGAGGAGACCACCGGCGAAAAGATGTATATCCCCGTCATGGCGAAGGGCTTCCAGCATCAGTTCTGGCAGGCAGTCGCCAAGGGCTCCGAGGACGCTGCCAAGGATCTCGGCGTAGAGATCTACTTCGATGGCCCCGCTTCCGAGACTGAGATCGACGCACAGGTCAACATGGTCAAGACCGAACTTGCCAAGAACCCCAAGGCTATGGCGCTGGCCGCTCTGTCCACCGACGCTGTCACCGAAATTCTCGAAGAGTGCGCAGAGAAGAACATCCCCGTCATCGGCTTTGACTCCGGCGTTCCCGGCGACACCACCGGCGCTGTCAAGGCGACCGCCTGCACCAACAACGAAAACGCTGCTGCCATCGCTGCTGACAAGTTCAACGAGAATGAGACTGTCGTCGAGGCTATGAAGAACGCGACCTCCGACAACCCCGTCATCATCGGCTGCCTGTCTCAGGATGCTGTCTCTGCTTCCGTCTCCGGCCGTACCACTGGCTTCGTCAATGAAATGGCCAAGATCGCTGAAACCTATCAGCCGGGCAAAGTCTCCATCGAAGGTCACGCCAAGTGGGAAAAGAAGGTTGATGCTCCCGCTATCATCATCGAGGTTGCTATCTCCGCCACGACCGAAGCTACCTCCGTGCAGACCGCTGCCAACTCCCTGCTGGGCATGAACCCCGTTGCGATCTTCTGCTCCAACGAGGGCGCTGTCACCGGCTTCCTGGCTGCTGTCTCCGACGGCGAGGATCTGGCTGAGGGCGGCAAGTACGCGGGTCTGGTCGTCGCCGGCTTCGACGCAGGCGCTGCCCAGAAGAACGCGGTCCGTCAGGGCTGGTTCTACGGCTCCGTCACGCAGGACCCGTACCAGATCGGTTATCAGGCTGTTGCTCTGGCCTTCGCGGCTGCCAACGGCGAAGCTGTTGAAGACGTCGATACCGGCGCTCAGTGGTACGACGCTTCCAACATCGACGACGAGATGATCGCCCTGCTGGTTTACGATTGATCTTTCATGCAGCAATCCATCATTCTCTGATTTCAGACCGTGCCGCCTTCGGGCGGCACGGTTTTTCTGCGCGTTAACAGCTTAAACGAAGAAATTGTGCAAAATATATATTTTTCTGCGGATGTATTGACAAGAATCTGTTCAACTTGTAAGATAAAAGAACCGGCAGTGTGCGGCGGCGCGGTTTCGGGTGCGGGCGCACACTGCGGCACATCGAATAAAAGGTGGATAGGAAATGGTTGAACTCAACGGCACGGAACTGACGATCGAGCAGGTCATGGCGGTTGCCAGACACAAGGAACAGGTGCGGATTTCCGAACCGGCGAAGCAGAAGATCGACCGGGCGCGGGCGTATGTAGACGAGAAGCTTGCGCAAAAGGCAGTGATTTACGGCCTGACGACCGGCTTCGGCAAATTTTCCGATACGTTTGTCCCAGAACAGGAGACAGCCGCGCTCCAGCGCAACCTGATCATCAGCCATGCCTGCGGCATGGGTGCGCCGCTGCCGTGCGAGGTGGTGCGCGGGGCGATGCTGCTGCGCTGTAATGCGCTTGCACGCGGCAATTCCGGTATCCGTCTGTCAACGCTGGAAACGCTGCTGGCCATGCTGAACCGCGGTGTGCACCCGGTGGTACCAGAAAAAGGTTCGCTTGGCGCGAGCGGCGATCTTGCGCCGCTGTCACATATCGTGCTGGTCATGCTGGGTGAGGGCGAGGCGGAGTATCAGGGAGCCGTCATGCCAGGAAGACAGGCGATGGAGTCAGCAGGCATTTCACCCGTTGAACTTGCGGCCAAGGAAGGACTCGCGCTTATCAACGGCACACAGATCATGGCCGCCATTGCCTGCGGCGTAGTATATGACGCTGTGCAGCTGGCAAAAACGGCGGATATCGCCGCTGCCATGACGTGTGAGGCACAGCTGGGCATTCTGAGCGCCTACGACCCGGAGGTGCATGCGCTGCGTGGCCAGCAGGGGCAGATGCTCACGGCGCAGAATCTGCTGCGGCTTCTGGACGGAAGCCGTCTAGCACTTACACTGAACCCGGATAAGGTGCAGGATGCCTATTCGATCCGCTGTGTTCCGCAGATTCACGGCGCCAGCCGTGATGCCATCCGCTATGTGTGGGATATCTTGAGCCGCGAGATCAACGCTGTAACCGATAACCCGCTGATTTTCCCCGGGGAAGATAAGGTAATCTCTGGCGGCAATTTCCACGGCCAGCCCGTTGCGCTTGCAATGGACTTTTTGGGGATTGCTCTCAGCGAGTACGCCAATGTGTCTGAGCGTCGGCTGGAGCGCATGGTGAATCCCGCGCTGTCCAACGGGCTTCCTGCATTTTTGACGAAATACGGCGGCGTGCATTCCGGGTTCATGATCACGCAATACGCGGCGGCCTCCATGGTTTCGGAAAACAAGGTTTACGCCCACCCTGCGTCGGTGGATTCCATCCCGTCCTCCGCTAACCAGGAGGATCACGTCAGCATGGGCACGACCGCCGCCAGAAAAGCGCGGATGATCCTCGACAACAGCCAGAAGGTCATCGGGATCGAACTGCTTGCCGCAGTGCAGGCGCTGTGGCTGCGAGGCGAGTCGCTCCTTGCGCCCGCGACGGCGGCAGTCTATCAAAAAATCCGCCAGACCGTCCCGCCGGTCGATACCGATGTTGTCATGTACCCGCAGATGGCCGAACTTGACCGGCTGGTCAAGTCGGGTGCACTGCTTGAGGCTGCAGAGCAGGTCTGCGGCAGACTCCTATAGAAGAGAAAACTGCCGCCTCGGGCCGTGCATGGATACACGTCCGGGGCGACAGGTGGTTTCTCTTACAAACGATGATTCTCATATGAATAGAAGGAGAAAGTACTATGGCAAAGCTTGTTGAATGCGTTCCGAATTTCAGCGTCAGCCGGGAAACGGACCCGGCGGTGTTTCAGGGACTTGTTGACACGGCGAACAGCATTCCCGGCTGCTTCGTCTTCGATGTGCAGTCCGACGGCAGCCATAACCGCTGCGTCTTTACGCTGCTCGGTTCCCCCGAGGCAATGACCGAGGCGGCGTTCCAGCTGACAAAAAAGGCAACCGAAACGATCGACATGCGCCGGCATACGGGGCAGCACCCGCGCATGGGCGCAACGGACGTTATTCCCTTTATTCCGACCATGGACACGAGTGTGGAGGAATGTGTGGAACTGTCCAAGCGCGTTGCCGCGCGCATCTGGGACGAACTTCGCGTGCCGTCGTTCCTGTATGAAGACTCCGCCTCGCGCCCGGAACGCAGAAATCTGGCAGCGTGCCGCAAGGGGCAATTCGAGGGCATGCCTGAAAAGCTGCTGGAGCCGGACTGGGCGCCGGATTACGGCGAGCGGAAGATCCACCCGACGGCGGGTATCATCGCCATCGGCGCACGGATGCCGCTCATCGCCTATAACATCAATCTCGATACCTCTGATCTCGAGATTGCGAAGAAGATCGCAAAAGCCATTCGGGCCAAGGACGGCGGCTTTGCCTGCTGCAAGGCCATCGGCGTGATGCTCGAAGGACGGAATATCGCGCAGGTGTCGATGAATCTTACAAACTTTGAAAAAACGCCGATCTACTATGCCTTTGAAATGACGCGTCAGCTGGCCGACCGCTACGGCGCGCGGATCATCGGCTCCGAGGTGGTCGGGCTGACGCCGGCGAAAGCGCTGCTTGACTGCGCGGAATTCTATCTGAAGCTTGAAAATTATGACTGCCGCAAGCAGGTCATGGAATATCATCTGATTGGGATGGAATGAGAGGTGTGACACATGGAACTGGCAGAACTGACGGTACGCGGCTTTACGGAGGAGATTGCCTCCGCATCTCCGGCTCCCGGCGGCGGCAGCGCCGCAGCACTGGCAGGCGCGGTAGGCGCGGCACTGACCGCGATGGTCAGCGGTCTGACGCTCGGCAGGAAAAAATATGAGGCCGTGCAGGAACTTGCGCTCCGCGCGCAGGCGCAGGCGGACGTACTCCGTAAGCGGCTGCTGGCCGCGATGGAGCAGGACACGCAAGCGTTCCTGCAAGTCAGCGCGGCCTACGCGATGCCCAAGCAGACGCTCGAGGAAAAGCAGGCGCGCAGCAGCGCCATCGAACAGGGCCTCAAGGCCTGCACGCAGCCGCCGCTTGCCGTGATGCAGCTGTGCGCGGAGGGACTGGAGCTGCTGGAAAGGCTTCTGGGAAAGACGAACGCGACGGCGGCCAGCGATTTTGGTGTCGCCTGCCTCAGCCTTCGTGCGGGACTGCAGGGCGCATGGCTGAACGTGTGCATCAACACCGGCTCTCTGTGCGACGCTGCGTTTGCCGCCGATGCGCGTGCAGCGGGGCAGAAACTCCTCGATGCTGGTCTTCCTCGTGCCGAGCGCTGCTACGCGGCAATGTTGGGTGCATGCAGTGAAGAATGACGCAGGAATTCCTGCATTCGCGCAAGAATGAATTGAAAAATGCAAACGAAGCTGATACAATATCATCAATGAGGGGAGATCATCATGCAGCTGGAACACGCGGAAACCCTGGTACTCGATTATGAACTTCCGGAATACCCGGAAATAGACCCGCGCTATCGCCGTGCGCCGCGCCGCGAATCGCATCTGAGTCGGGCGGATCAGGCGCTGGCAATCAAAAATGCGCTGCGTTATATTCATCCCGACCACCATGTGCAGATGGCGAAGGAATTTGCACAGGAGTTGGCCGAGCATGGCCGTATCTACGGCTACCGCTTCCGTCCTGCGGGCGCGATCTACGGAAAGCCAATCGACGAATATAAAGGCCGCTGCATCGAGGGCCGCGCGATTCAGGTCATGATCGACAACAATCTGGACTTCGACGTTGCGCTGTATCCCTATGAACTGACGACCTACGGCGAGACAGGCCAGGTCTGCCAGAACTGGATGCAGTACCGTCTGATCAAAAAATATCTCGAGCAGCTGACGGAAGAGCAGACGCTCGTCGTTATGTCCGGCCATCCGCTCGGCCTGTTCCACAGCCACCGGCTGGCCCCACGCGTGATTATTTCAAACGGCCTGATGGTCGGCACATTCGATGATCAGGAAAATTTCAACCGCGCCGCCGCGCTGGGAGTGGCGAATTACGGCCAAATGACCGCGGGCGGCTGGATGTACATCGGCCCGCAGGGCATCGTCCACGGTACGTTCAATACGCTGCTCAACGCAGGCCGCTTGATTCTCGGCATTCCCAACGATCAGAATCTGGCCGGACGGCTGTTCGTCTCGGCAGGCCTTGGCGGCATGTCGGGCGCACAGGGCAAGGCGGCGGAGATCGCCGGCGCGGCGTCCATCATCGCCGAGGTTGACGAGTCCCGCATCGATACGCGCTTCACACAGGGCTGGGTCAGCCACAGGACGGCAGATCTGGCCGAGGCGGTCAAGATCGCGCTGACGCGCCAGAAAAACGGCGAGCCCTGCGCGGTCGCCTACCATGGCAATATCGTCGATCTGCTGGAATATCTGTACGAAAAGCAGGTGCACGTCGATCTGATGAGCGACCAGACCTCCTGCCATGTGCCGTACGACGGCGGCTACTGCCCACAGGGCCTGAGTTTTGCCGAGCGCACGCGGATGCTGGCTGAGGAGCCGGAGACGTTCCGCGCTCTGGTCGATAAAACGCTGCAGCACCACTATGAGATGATCTGCAAATTCCACGACTGGGGCACCTATTTCTTCGATTACGGCAACAGCTTCCTGAAGGCGGTCTACGATTCCGGCGTGAAATCGGTCTGTAAAAATGGCGAAAACGATCTGGATGGCTTTGTGTTCCCGTCCTACGTCGAGGATATCCTCGGCCCGTGCCTGTTTGACTATGGCTACGGCCCGTTCCGCTGGTGCTGTCTGAGCCGGAAGCCGGAGGATCTGCGAAAGACCGACGCGGCCGCCGCAGAGTATATCCGCACGCACAACCGGCGCTATCAGGACTATGACAATTATGTCTGGGTGCGCGACGCGGAGAAGAACCGGCTTGTCGTCGGCACGCAGTGCCGCATTCTCTATCAGGACGCGATGGGACGGATGAATCTGGCGCTTAAATTCAACGAAATGGTCCGAAATGGCGAAATCGGCCCGGTCATCCTTGGCCGCGACCATCACGATACCGGCGGCACGGACGCGCCGTTCCGCGAGACGTCCAATATTAAGGACGGCTCGAATATCATGGCCGAAATGGCCACGCAGTGCTATGCGGGCAACGCCGCGCGCGGCATGAGTTACATCGCCCTGCACAACGGCGGCGGCACGGGCATTGGCCGCGCCATCAACGGCGGCTTCGGCATGGTGCTCGACGGCTCGGAGCGCGTCGATACCATCCTCCGCATGGCAATGCCGTGGGACACCATGGTCGGCGTCGCCCGCCGCAGCTGGGCCTGCAACGAGCACGCTATGACGACAGCGGCGGAGTATAATAAACTTTATGCCGGACAGGATCACATCACAATGCCCTATGTGGCGGACAGCGCCGTCGTCGAGCAGGCCGTGGCGCAGCTGGAGCGCTGATCAGAAAGGAACAGACAATGAAGAGAACGCTGATCACCAACATCGGTATGCTTGCCACACCGCAGGGAACCTCTGCGCGGGGCGGCAGGGCACAGGGCGAGATCTGCATTCTGAAAAACGCATGGATATTCATTGAAAACGATGTGATTGCGCAGGTCGGAACCGGCACAGCGCCTGCGGCCGTGGGCGTGCAGATAATCAACGCCGGCGGGAAGCTGGTCACGCCCGGTCTAGTTGATGCGCATACGCATTTGATCTTCGGCGGATGGCGGCAGAACGAGTTGGCGCTCAAGCTGTACGGCGCGGGCTATCTGGACATCCTCGCCGCAGGCGGCGGCATCCTGTCCACCATGCGTGCCACAAAGGCGGCAAGCGAGGAACAGCTGGAGGCAAAAGCCTCCGCCGCGCTGGATGAAATGCTTCGCTTCGGCACGACGACCGCAGAGGCCAAGAGCGGCTACGGCTTGTCAACCGAGGAGGAGTGCAAGGCGCTGCGCGTGATTGGAAACCTGCAAAAACACCATGTGATGGATATTGCTGCGACCTTTATGGGCGCGCACGCCGTGCCGGAGCCCTACCGAGACAACCGGCAGGGCTATCTGGATCTTCTGTGTGAGGAAATGCTTCCGGCGGTACAGGAGCAGGGCATTGCGGAATTCTGTGATGTGTTTTGCGAAAAGGGCGTCTTTTCTGCCGAGGAATCCCGCCGCATTCTGCTTACCGGCAGACAGTACGGGCTGCTGCCAAAAATCCACGCGGACGAGATCGAAGCTATCGGCGGCAGCGAGTTGGCCGGCGAAATTGGGGCCGTCTCTGCAGAGCACCTGATCGTCTGCCCGCCGTCCGGCATCGCATCCATGGCAAGCGGCGGCACGGTCGCCTGCTGCCTGCCTGCGACAAGCTTTTATCTGGGCGCGGCCTACGCGCCCGTGCAGGATATGGTACAGGCTGGTGTTCCGGTCGCCATGGCAACGGACTTCAACCCCGGCTCCTGCCCGTGCCTCAATATGCAGCTGGTCATCAACCTCGGCTGCCTGCGCTACCGGCTAACGCCTGAGCAGGCGCTGACCGCGGTGACGCTCAACGGCGCCGCCGCCATCTGCCGCGCCGACCGCATCGGCTCCATCGAGCCGGGGAAGCAGGCAGATCTTCTCATCTGGAACGCAGAGGATTTGGACTATATCTGCTACCGCCTTGGCAGCAATCTGGTCGAGACGGTAATCAAAAAAGGAGACGTCGTTTAGACACAAAAACAGGCAATGCCCATCCGGACATTGCCTGTTCCGCAAGGAAACTCGGTTTTTATGCAAAAAGCAGCCTGCCTTGAACACAGTTGGTAGGGGCGGGGCTCTGCTCCGCCCGTTGGGCAGCCGCAGATTTGCGCAGCACACTGTAGGGGCCGATGCCCACGTCGGCCCGGCAGAATGCACCGTTTTAACGGAAATCTTCGGCACATTCGTAACTTCCCAACGGGCCGATGTGGGCATCGGCCCCTACAACCAGGTATGCAGGTGCGCTGCATAACCCAACACCTCAGCCGTGGATTTTTTCAAGCTTCCGGATGTTTTCCTCAGAATCGTCTCCGACGCAGCCGACCAGCATATAGGTCTTGTGAAAGTGGTCGTAGATAAAATGGTCGAGCAGCCGGAAGCCGATGATGCGGCCTGTTGAACGCACATGGGTGCGCGGCCCGGTGCAATAGTGCTGCACGCCGCCGAGCAGAATGTGGCTCTCATCATAGTAGTCGATGGGCAGATCTGCCCGGATGAGTTCATTGACGCGCGCTTCGAGCGCGGGAATATCAATGTCCGGCTGGTGTTCGTTGAATTCGAGCACGAAGCCGTGGCGGATATCGCCGTGGCTGCACGCAAGCATCTGCTCCTGCGTCATGGCGTATTCGCACAGATCCTCCGCGCTGTGCGCCATGAGGCGATAGGCAAGCGACGGATAGACGATGTCGCACAGATCCTGCGGCAGCGGGCCGAAGAGGTTCGGCCGCGTGATGACGATCTGCTCGCCGACGCCGATGAGCAGATTCGCGTTGACGCCGAGCAGGGGATAGATCAGGTCAAAATGCTCGATAATGATGCGCTTGCCGCGCCGGACAGCCAGCCGGACGGCGTCCGCCAGCTCCGAGAGCTGATGGAAGCCCGTCTCGAAGCGGATGTCCAGATGGTAGGTGTGCGGCGTGAAAAAGCCCGTTTCATACTCCTGCTCCAGAAGCGGGAGCGGGCGGACGTTGACGCCGTCGTCGTCGTTCGTAAGTTCGATGCCGGGGAACATGCCTTTGATCAGGACGCTCTTGCCGGAACCGGCTTCTCCGATAAAGCCAATGATCTGGTCAAAGGGCGAAAGATAAAGCTGCGCGATTTGCATGCCAAGTGTATAGATCCGGCTGCGGCCGCGGGGGGCAAAATAGGTGCTGTAAATGTGGCTGCTCTGAATCGCATTTGTCGTCATGGGTGCCCGCCTCCTGTACTTTTCTTTCAGTATAGAGGATAAAGCCCGCTTTAATCAAGGAAAATCTGCTGCAAGCAGCATGAAATATTAAAAAACATACAAGGGGGAATTTTGGTGGTTATCCGAAACGAGGCTTCTGCCGGAGCGGCGGAATCGGCGGACGTACTGGTCACGGTGCGGCCTGCTGAAACGCTGAAGCTGCGGATCACATCGACGGTCCGTTTGCAGTTTGGCGCTGCAATCGAACAGACTGTGCGCAGCGTTCTGCGCGCCGCAGACGTACAGCAGGGGGAAATTGCTGTAGACGATCATGGTGCGCTAGACTGGATTTTGCGCGCCCGGCTGGAAACCGCGCTCGCACGGGCGGAAGGAGGGACTACATGAGACGTTCCATGCTCTTTGTACCCGGAAATAACCCGAAAATGATGACAAGCTGCGGCTTTTTCGGCGCGGACGCCATCATATTTGATCTGGAGGACGCCGTATCGCCCGATGAAAAGGACGCGGCGCGGCTGCTGGTCAAATATGCAGTAAAAAATGTGGAGCGCTGCCGCAGCGAGATCATCGTCCGCGTCAATGCGGCGGACACGCCGCTGTTTGCACAGGATTTAGAGGCCATCGTGCCGCAGAGGCCGGATTACATCATGCTCCCGAAGACCGCGTCGCGGCAGACTGTCCGCGATTGCGACGCCGCCATTGGCGAAATCGAGCGCTGCTGCGGGATGGAGCCGGGTACAATCAGCCTGATCACGCTGATTGAGACGGCGCTCGGTGTGGAAAACGCGTTCGAGATTGCTGCGGCCTCCCCGCGTGTGCGGGCGCTGTTTCTTGGCGCGGAGGATTTGAGCGCCGATCTGCACTGCAGCCGGACGAAGGAGGGACTGGAGATTCTCTATGCCCGGACGCGGCTTGTTACAGCAGCGCACGCCGCTGGAGTCGGCGTCTACGACACGCCCTTCACCGACGTGAACGACGATGAAGGCATCGAAGCTGACAGCCGCCTTGCCCGCAGCCTTGGCTTTACCGGCAAAGCATCCATCTCGCCCCGGCATCTGGACGCGATCAACCGCTGCTTCAGCCCCTCGCAGGCCGAAACAGACTATGCCAGAGAGGTGCTTGCGGCCATTGAGGACGCAAAGCGCTGCGGAAAGGGCGCGGTAGCGCTGCGCGGAAAGATGATTGACGCGCCGATTGCCGCGCGGGCCAGACAGACGCTGGCCGCAGCGGAAGAAATTTTTGCGGAGGGAGGCACGCTGCAATGAAGGATTCCAAGGTCGTATCCTCGCTGCGTGAGGCAATCCGCCTTTCCGGCCTAAAGGACGGCATGTGCGTCTCGTTCCACCACCATCTGCGAAACGGCGACTATGTCGTCAACATGGTCATGGAACAGATCAGCGCCATGGGCATCCGCGATCTGACGGTCAACGCCAGCGCGCTGTTTGACGTGCACCTGCCGATGCTGGAACACATCAAAAACGGAACGGTCAGTAAGCTGCTGACTAATTATATGTCCGCAGGTCTGGGCCGCGCTATTTCCGAGGGCGTTATGGAGCAGCCTGTGGAGTTCCGGACGCACGGCGGCCGACCGCGCGATATTGCCAGCGGCGCAACACCGATCGATGTCGCGTTTATCGCCGCACCAAGCAGTGATACCATGGGCAACTGCACGGGAAAGATCGGAAAATCGGCCTGCGGCTCGCTGGGTTATGCCTTCCCGGATGCGCAGTACGCAAAAAAAGTTATCGTCATCACCGACGAGTTGGTGCCGTATCCGCTCTGCGGTTGGTCGATTCCGGAGATCTATGTGGACTATGTCGTCGCTGTTGACGCCATCGGTGACCCCGCCGGAATTGTTTCCGGCACGACCCGCATGACGCGCAATCCGGTCGCAATCACGATTGCGCAGACCGCCGCGCGGGTCATTGCCTGTTCCGGACTTCTCAAGGACGGATTTTCCTTTCAGACGGGCGCGGGCGGCGCATCTTTGGCGACGGCGATGTATCTGGGAAAAATTATGAAGCAGCAGAATATTCACGGCAGCTACGCACAGGGCGGAATTACAGGACTGCTGGTCGATATGCTGAATGAAGGGCTGTTCCGGGCGCTGCTGGATGTGCAGTGCTTCGATCTGAAGGCCGTGACCTCTATCCGGGAGAATTCCCGCCACTGTGAGGTATCGGCGGAGCAGTATGCCAGCCCCGGCTGCCGGAGCGCAGCTGTCGATTCTCTGGATGTCGCTGTGCTCGGTGCGACGGAGATTGACACTTCCTTTCATATCAATGTCCACACGGATTCCAACGGCTCCATCATGGGCGGCAGCGGCGGACACAGTGATGCGGCTGCCGGCAGCAAACTTGCGCTCATCGCGGCACCGCTGTTCCGCGGACGCCTGCCCATCGTGCGCGACCGCGTGACCTGCATTTCGACGCCCGGACAGGACGTGGATGTGCTCGTAACGCAGGCGGGTGTCGCGGTCAACCCGAAAAACGCGGAACTGCGCGAACGCCTCCGGTTAGCGGGACTCCCGGTCGTGGACATTCACGAGCTGAAAGAGCGCGCCGAGCGCATCACAGGCGTTCCCGCGCCGCTTCCGGTATCGGACCGGGTGGTTGCAAAGGTGATCTCACGAGATGGGGAGTTGCTTGACACGATCCGTCAAGCGGACAATAGGAGCGGCGTATGAGAGAGATACAGGCGGAACTTTTGACCAGTACTGTGGCGCAGATGTGCATCCGCGCCAATTATGACCTGCCGTGCGACGTGCTGCGGCAACTGCAAAGCGCACAGGCGGAAGAGCCGTGGCCCGCAGCGCAGGAAATTATGCGGCAGATTTTGGAAAACGCCGAACTTGCCGCCGCGAACGCCCAACCAATCTGCCAGGATACAGGCATGGCTTGCGTGTTTCTGGAGATTGGACAGGAGGTACATATCGCGGGCGACATCAAGGCCGCCGTGCAGGAGGGCGTGCGAAGAGGCTACGCGGCAGGCTGGCTGCGCAAGTCCGTCGTGCGCGACCCGTTTGACCGCGTCAACACGGGCGACAATACCCCGGCCATGCTCTATTTTGACCTTGTGCCCGGTGAGCAGATCAGAATCACCGTTGCACCCAAGGGCTTCGGCAGCGAAAACATGAGCCGGATCGCCATGCTCCGTCCGTCCGACGGGCTGGACGGCGTTAAGCGCTTCGTTTTGCAGACCGTGCAGGATGCAGGGCCGAATCCGTGCCCGCCCATCGTGGTGGGCGTGGGAATCGGCGGCACGTTCGACAAAGCGGCGCTGTTGGCGAAGCAGGCGCTGCTGCGTGATCTGGACACGCCGCATGAAGATCCGTTTTACCGAAAGCTGGAGCAGGACCTGTTGGAGAAAATTAACGCGCTCGGCATTGGCCCGCAGGGGTTCGGCGGCAGGACGACGGCGCTGGCGGTCAATATTTTGGCCTGCCCGACCCACATCGCGGGCCTGCCGGTGGCGGTGAATCTGAACTGCCATGTGACGCGCCATGTGACGGAGGTGCTTTGAGATGGCGATTGAACTGAAAACACCCCTTGGCAGCGCGGCAGCGCGCGCACTGCGCGCGGGCGATATGTGTCTGCTGACGGGCGAACTCTACACGGCGCGTGACGCCGCGCACAAGCGCCTCTGCGCGCTGCTGGAAGCGGGGCAGCCCCTGCCGTTTGATATTCGCGGCGCGGTCATCTATTTTGTCGGCCCGACGCCGGCAAAGCCGGGACAGGCGATCGGCTCGGCTGGGCCGACGACCTCCTACCGCATGGACGCCTACAGTCCGGCGCTGCTGCGTCAGGGCCTGACCGGCATGATCGGCAAGGGCAAGCGCAGCGAGGCGGTCATAGAGGCGATCCGCGCCTGCGGCGCCGTCTATTTCGGCGCGACCGGCGGCTGCGGCGCGCTCTTGAGTCGGTGCATCAAGAAAGCGGAGATCATCGCCTATCCCGATCTCGGCCCAGAGGCTGTACGGCGGCTGTATGTGGAAGATTTCCCTGTGACGGTCATCATCGACAGCGCGGGCAATAACCTTTATGAGATCGGAAGACAGAACTATCTGAACAGTATGCGGCAGCGTGAAGCGTGCGGCAGCGGAGTATGAGGTGCAGCTATGAACGAAGAACGGAAAAAGGTACTCATCATCGGCGTCATCGGCGCGGACGTGCACGCGGTTGGGAACAAGATCCTCTATCACGCGTTCACCGAGGCGGGCTTTGACGTTGTGAATCTGGGTGTCATGGTTTCGCAGGAGGAGTATATCGAGGCCGCGATCGAAGCGGACGCGGACGCCATCGTGGTATCCTCGCTCTACGGACAGGGCGAGTTGGACTGCCGCGGCATGCGGGAAAAGTGCGACGAAGCTGGTCTTGCCGGGATTCCGCTGCTTGTCGGCGGGAATATTGTCGTCGGCAAGCAGGATTTCGCAGACGTGGAAAAGCGCTTCAAGGCCATGGGCTTTGACCGTGCCTTTCCGCCTGGCACGCCGCCGGAGACGACCATCGCTGCGCTGCGGGAGATTTTGTATCACGAAGAGGGGGCGCAATGAAGCCTGTATTATTGACGGATTTTGGCAGTACCTATACAAAGCTGACTGCCGTTGATCTGGATGCGGCCCGAATTCTCGGCACAGCACAGTCGTATACGACGGTCGCCGAAGACGTGCGCATCGGCTTTCAGAAAGCACTGGATGCGCTGCTGGCGCAAACGGGGCCGTTGACGTTTGCGCAATCGTTTGCCTGCTCCTCGGCGGCGGGCGGACTGCGGATGATGGTCAGCGGACTTGTGCCGGAGTTGACGATGGAGGCTGCACGGCTGGCAAGTCTCGGCGCGGGCGCAAAGATTGTCGGGCAGTTTTCGTTTGAACTGACGCAGGATGATCTGGAGACGATTCAGCGCGTAAACCCGGACATCTTCCTTCTGGTCGGCGGCACAGACGGCGGCAACAGTGCCTGCGTCATTCATAACGCGCAGATGCTGGCGACGATCCGGCCGCAGTTTCCCATCGTTCTGGCAGGGAACCGCACGGCTATGCAGCAGTGCCGAAAAGCGCTGGAGGGCTGTGAGGTGTCCGTCTGCGAAAACGTCATGCCGAAGTTTGGCGTGCTCAAAACAGAGGACACACAGAAGACTATCCGCAGCATTTTCCTGCGCCGCATCGTGCAGGCGAAGGGACTGAGCGCCGCTGCGGAGCAGATGAGCGGCCCGATGATGCCGACACCTGCGGCGGTCATGCAGGCCATGACGCTGCTGGCAAAGGGAACGGACAAAACGCCCGGCATCGGCGAACTGATCGGCGTGGATGTCGGTGGTGCGACAACAGATGTGTATTCCATTGCCGAAGGCATGCCCCGGCAGATGAACCGGGTCTACAAGGGCCTGCCGGAACCGTATGCCAAGCGGACGGTGGAGGGCGATATCGGTATGCGCTATTCCATCGAGGGCGTGTTGGCTGCGGCGGGCGCACAGCGGCTGGCGGAACTTTCCGGGCTTTCGCCGGAGCGGGTGGAGACGCTCGTGCAGCTGCTCGCGCACAATACGCAGACGCTGCCGGAGCACGACACGGAACTGGAACGGCTCGATTACGCAGTTGCCTCCATGGCCGTGCAGACTGCCGTGACGCGCCACGCCGGTACGCTCGAAGAAACGTATACCATGCTTGGGCAGACCTTCGTGCAGAGCGGAAAGGATCTGAGCGAGGTACGCAAGGTCGTTGTGACGGGCGGAAGTCTCATCCATTCGCAGCGTGCGCGGCAGATTGCGCGCTTTGCCTGCTATGACCCGGCTTCTCCTATGTCGCTCCGCCCGAAAAAGGCGGATATCATTCTGGACAAACATTATATTTTGGCGGCGATGGGCCTGCTCTCGCAGCGTGAGCCGGAGATCGCGCTCCAAATCATGAAAGAGGAGATCAACTGATGGAAATTCAGAACAGAAAGATCCCGGAAGGGGAATTCATGGCAATGCGGCAGGAGGTTTTGCAGCAGTGGCCGACAGGCCGGGACGTCGATCTGACGGAGGCTGCGGTATATCAGAAGCAGCAGAAGCCAAGCCGCAATTTTTCCGCCAGGCTGATCGAAGCGAAAAAAGAGCATAAAACGCTCATCCAGCCGCGCGCCGGTGTGCCGGTCCTGGAGGAACACATCAAACTACTACAGTATCTGGAGAAAGAGGGCGAGGCCGACCTGCTGCCTACTACCATTGACAGCTACACCCGGCAGAATCGCTATACCGAGGCCGAAGAGGGCATCAAGGCCTCCCAGGAAGAGGGCCGCGCCATGCTCAACGGCTTCCCGGCCGTCAACCACGGCGTCTACGGCTGCCGGAGGGTTGTGGAGAGTGTCAATGTACCGGTGCAGGTGCGCCACGGTACCCCGGATGCGCGGCTTCTGACCGAAATTGCCTATGCGGGCGGCTTCACCAGCTATGAGGGCGGCGGCATCTCCTACAATCTGCCCTACTGCAAAAATGTCCCGATGGAGACGACCATCGCCAACTGGCAGTATGTTGACCGGCTGACCGGGCTGTATGAAGAGATGGGCGTTTCCATCAACCGCGAGCCGTATGGACCGCTGACCGGCACGCTTGTGCCGCCCTGCATTTCCCATTCTGCCGCCATCATTGAGGCGCTGCTTGCGGCGGAGCAAGGCGTGAAGAACATCACAGTCGGATACGGTCAGTGCGGCAATCTGATTCAGGATGTCGCCGCAGTCCGCACGCTTGAGGAATTGACGGAAGAATATCTGGCGAAGTACGGCTATCACGACGTGTTTGTCACGACGGTGCTGCACCAGTGGATGGGCGGTTTCCCGGCAGATGAGGCGAAGGCGTTCGGCGTTATTTCAACCGGCGCGCTGATCGCGGCGCTCTCCAAGGCCACGAAGGTCATTGTCAAAAGCCCGCACGAAGCCATCGGCATCCCGACGATGGAGGCAAACGCGCAGGGCCTGCGCTGTACGCGGCAGGTCGTCAGCATGATGTCTGAGCAGACGTTTGCCAACACGCATCTGGATGAAGAGATGGAGATCATCCGGCAGGAGACGCGCTGTATTGTTGACAAATGCTTTGAACTCGGCAGAGGCGATATTGCGCTCGGTGTGTGCCGCGGCGTGAAGGCGGGCGTTTTGGACGTGCCGTTTGCGCCCTGCCGCTATAACGCCGGCCAGATGCTGCCGTGCCGCGACAACGACGGCGCGGTGCGCATCATGAACATGGGCAATCTCCCGTTTACAAAGGAACTTCGGGACTACCACATGGGAAAAATCGCGGAGCGTGCTGCTTTTGAGCACCGGAAGGCGACGTTCCAGATGGTAACCGACGACGTTTACGCCATCAGCAAGGGCCGTCTGGTCGGGCGGCCCAGATAAATGAAGGAGGAACAGAAAATGAAGATCAAGGATGTTGTGTGCGCTGCGGGCAGCACAGGATTTTATTTTGACGATCAGCGTGCCATCAAGCGCGGCGCGGGTCACGACGGTATGTTCTACATCGGCCAGCCTGTCACGGAGGGGTTTTCCGCCGTACGCATGAAGGGCGAGGCCGTATCGGTCATGATCATTCTGGAAGACGGACAGATTGCTTTCGGCGACTGTGCGGCGGTGCAGTATTCCGGCGCGGGCGGACGCGACCCGCTGTTTCTGGCGAAGGACTTTATCCCCATCATTGAGCAGTATGTCCGCCCGATGCTTCTGGGTCGGGAGGCGGATGATTTCCGCGGCCTGTGCGCGCAGATGGAGGCCATCGAGGTAAACGGCAAGCGCCTGCATACGGCCATCCGCTACGGTGTCTCGCAGGCCATTCTGGACGCAGTCGCCAAGGCGACGGGACGCCTGATGTGCGAGGTCGTTGCGGACGAATACGGCTGCACGGTCAGCCAGACGCCGATCCCCATCTTTACGCAGTCCGGCGACGACCGCTATGACAACGCCGACAAGATGATCATCAAACGCGCGCAGGTGCTGCCGCATGCGCTTATTAATAACGTGCAGACCAAGCTTGGAGAGCACGGCGAAAAGCTGCTGGAGTATGTCAAATGGCTGCGCGGCCGCATCCTGACCATGCGCGCGGACGAGAACTATCAGCCGGTCCTGCACATCGACGTCTACGGCACCATCGGCGCTGCGTTCGGAAACAACAATTATGCTGCCATGGCAGATTATCTTGCAGAATTGGAGCAGGCGGCAAAGCCCTTCCATCTGCGCATCGAAGGCCCGATGGACTGTGACTGCGACCGCGAAACGCAGATCGTTGCGCTTGCGGGACTGACAGCGGAACTAGACCGCCGCGGAATTCAGGTCGAACTGGTCGCCGACGAATGGTGCAACACGCTCGAAGACATCCGGGAATTTGCCGACCGCAGAGCCGGCCACATGGTGCAGATCAAGACGCCCGACCTCGGCGGCATCAACAATACCATTGAGGCGGTGCTCTACTGCAAGGCACACGGCATCGGTGCCTATCAGGGCGGCACCTGTAACGAAACAGATCGCTCGGCCCAGGTCTGTGTCCATTGCGCCATGGCGACCCAGCCGGTGCAGATCCTTGCCAAGCCCGGTATGGGTGTTGATGAGGGCTACATGATCGTGTCCAACGAAATGAACCGCATCCTCGCGCTGCGGCAGGCAAAGCTGCGCTGAAACAGTCTGTATCGGCTGGCGTTGATGAAATCATACGGAGGGATGTGCATGCGGCTGCGCTGAAAAAGCAATATTCAGAATGCAGAAACTGGAGGTTGCTTATATGACAATCAAAGACTATACAGAATACAAGGAAGCGGAGATTCTACGGCTGTATGCAGAGGTAGGCTGGACTGCCTATACGGATGCTCCGGATACGCTGCGGAAAGGTTTTGAAAACTCGCTGCTGACGCTGGCAGCCTATGAAGGAACAACGCTTCTGGGGCTGGTTCGCGCGGTGGGCGACGGACATACCATTATATTTGTGCAGGATATTCTGGTGCGTCCGGACTATCAGCGGCAGGGAATCGGCTCTGCGCTGCTGCGGGCAGTACTTGAACGATATGCCGATGTGCGGCAGATCGAACTTGTGACAGACAATACACCGGAAACCAGGGTATTTTATCAGTCTGCCGGGTTTCAGGAACTATCCGAGATTGACTGCTGCGGATTTATGAAGACTTGAAAGAACAAAGCGCCGGAGAGAACCAAAAATTTCTCTTCGGCGCTTCTTGTCCGAATTTATTGTACCCGATATCCGGCCAGAATCAGGCTGGTGATTCTCTGCCAGAAGTCAGATGCTTCTGTGCTGTAATACCGGCTGTCTGGAATTTCGTGAAAAGATACGATGCGGTTCGTTTCATCCAGCCATGCCTCAAACCGATCTGGTGCGTCTTCCGGCATAGGGTATCAGGACGCAGCGCCATTCTTTGCTTCGAGCGCTTTTTGATAGCACACGGTTTTCAAATCCTCGATATACGCTTGATCGTTCTGCAGCGCTTCGTCTGCCGCTGCGGACGGGAATTTGGCGCGGATGTCGTCGGAATAGCTGCCGTCGCTGGGCTCCCAGTATTCTATCGGCGCACCGCCGGAGGTACTGAGCGAGAACGTGATCGCCGTGGGAATATAGCTTCCATTCTCCAGCGTCAGCGATTCGCCGTCCACACTGTAGATTTCCTGAAGAACAAGCAGATATACGGTGACGGACTGTGTGTCGTGTTTGTCCTCCGCCAGAGTGACATGGCTTTCCACATGGATCTGTCCGGGCTGCACAGCGTCCGCATAGTGGTCCAGAACCGCGTTGCTGATTAGTTCATCTAGAATCGAGGTGTCAGCTTCCTCAGCGGCGGACAGGGCTCCTTTCAGCACATCCTGTTCGGTAGGCTGCTCCGGTTCGCTCGGGACTGTGGGCTGAGAGGATTCTTCCAGCGTTGTATCCGCCGAATCAGGGGTGTTTTCCGTGTTGGAAACGATGGTATCAGCAGGTTCCTCCGTCTTGGAGTCCACCGGGTCAGTCAGGAAGCAGACCACGAGAGCGATGCAGGCGATGACGACCAGCAGAATGATCCAGAAGGTTGGTTTTTTATAGTTCATAACAGATTTTACACGCTCCTTTACTCCGATTTCGCCGAAAGCGAGTGGGCAGGCCGCAATTCTGCGGCGGCTGACGCTGCACGAGACAAGTGCCTGCATATAATCGGCTCTTTGCTCGAAGCCCAATTCTTTGATTACTTTTTCGTCACAGGCCAATTCAATATCCCGGCACAACAGCACATAGCTGAGCCACATCAGAGGGTTGAACCAGTGAATCGTCAGCAGCAGGAAGCCAAGCGGCTTCCACAGGTGATCGCCGCGCCGCAGATGGGCCTGTTCGTGTGCGATGACGTGCTGTTGGTCGCGGCTGCCCATACGGTAGGGAAGATAGATCCTGGGCTGGAACGTCCCAAGCACGAACGGTGAGGCGACTTGCTCGGACTGATAAATGTTCCCCCGCAGACGAACTGCCTCGCAGACCTTCCGGCGCAGCCGGAGCGTGCTGACGGTGGTGTACAGAAAAAGCACGACAACGCCGGCAAGCCAGACCCACGCTAGGATGGGAATCCATGTCTGAAGCGGGTTCGCCGCAGCGCCTGCGGCGGCTGCGCCGCCAATCACTGGAGCGGCTGCTGTTTGTCCGGGCGCTGTCAGAACCGCTGAACTGATGGCGTCCGCGCGCGGAATCAGACTCAGCGCGCTTTCAATGGAAACCGGGCAGATCAGCCGCGCGGCAACAAAGCCCCAAAGCAGCACATTTACCCATTTCGGCGCTCTTTTCAGGCAGAACCGCAGTACCAGAACCGCCGCTGCAATCCAGCTTGCGCAGACGCTCATGTTGAGAATTTTCAGAAAGAGTGCGCTCATTGTGTTTCTCCTCTACGGATGCGGTCGATCATCTGCTGTACCTCGTCAAGTTCCTGCTCAGACAGATCCTGCCGTTTTGTAAATGCGGCGATAAAGGTAGGCAAAGACCCCTCGAATTTTTTCTCGACCAGGTCGTCAATCTCGCAGGCCTGCGCCTCATCCTTAGAAACAAGCGCGGTCACAATACCGTTTTCGTTTTTCAGGATTCCGCGCTCACCAAGCCGCTTGATGATCGTGTAGGTTGTCGTTCGCTTCCAGCCCAGCTGCTCCAGGCAAAGCTTTGCAAGCTGCGCTGCCGTGACCGGCTCATGCTTCCATAGAATCAGGCAGAAGCGATATTCTCCTTCGTGGATTTTCGGAATTTCCGTTTTCAACACCTCCTGTCTACTCGTGTAGAATATGGGGACATTCTACACGAGTAGACGGACAATGTCAATAGGCTTACAAAAAAATTTCATGACAGGTATCCTTTGCGGCCGTGTGTGCCATTGGTATCTACCGCTGAAAGACGAAAAGACAAAGCCGGGGCCCCGCAGCAGTTTGCTGCGAAGACCCCGGCAAAAGAAAGGGGAATGGGCTATTGTTCGGAGAGAGACTTGACGTGCAGGCGGGCGATTGCCCGTGCCAGCGTCAGATGCGCTTCGCGGTATTCCCGGATGGAGCGTTTTTGCAGAATGGCTTCCTTCGCGGCGTCTGCCGCGTGCTGTGCGCGCAGGCGGTCGATATCCTCCGGCCGTTCAGCCGAGTCTACCAGTACCAGCACATCATTGTCTTCAATCTTGACCACGCCGGAGGAGACTGCTGCGATTTGTTCCGCGCCCTCTGGGACGCGCAGGCGCAGTGTGCCGGGGATGATCGCGCAGATTGTGTTGGCGTGCCCGGCCCAGATGCCGTACTGGCCGTCCGGTGCGGGGATAATCAGCGATTCGCACGGACCGTCGTAAAACGTGTGGTCAGCGGCCAGAATATGCACGCGGAAGCTGTTCACAGGGAGGCCTCCTTCTGCAGCTGCTCCGCCTTGCGGACGGCTTCGTCGATCGTGCCGACGTTATAGAACGCGGCTTCCGGATAGGCGTCCATATCGCCGCTCAAAATCGACTGGAACCCGCGCAGCGTCTCGTCCAGCGGGACGTAAACGCCCGGAATGCCGGTGAACTTCTCCGCGACATGCGTCGGCTGGGAAAGAAACCGTTGGATTTTTCTGGCCCGTGCGACAGTCAGCTTATCCTCCTCGCTCAATTCGTCCATACCGAGAATGGCAATGATGTCCTGCAACTCCTTGTATTTCTGCAGCATCTCCTGTACGCGCCGGGCCGTCTCATAATGCGCCTGCCCAACGATGGATGCCTCCAGAATCCGGGATGAGGATGCCAGTGGATCGACGGCAGGGTAGAGGCCCTGTTCAGCAATCTTCCGGCTCAGAACGGTCGTCGCGTCCAGATGCGTAAATGTCGTGGCCGGGGCCGGGTCAGTCAGATCGTCTGCCGGGACATAGACGGCCTGCACAGACGTGACCGAGCCGTTGGAGGTCGAGGCGATGCGCTCCTGCAGCGCGCCCATTTCCTCCGCCAGCGTCGGCTGATAGCCGACGGCGGATGGCATGCGGCCAAGCAGCGTCGAAACCTCGCTGCCTGCCTGCACAAAGCGGAAAATGTTGTCGATGAACAGCAGAACGTCCTTCTTTTCGGTATCACGAAAATATTCGGCCATCGTCAGACCGGAAAGCGCTACGCGCATGCGCACGCCGGGCGATTCGTTCATCTGTCCGAAGACCAGCGCCGTCTTTTGCAGCACACCGCTCTCGTGCATTTCGTTCCAGAGGTCATTGCCCTCACGGCTGCGCTCGCCGACGCCGGTGAAGACGGAATAGCCGCCGTGCTCCGTTGCGACGTTGTGAATGAGTTCCTGAATGAGCACCGTTTTGCCGACACCTGCGCCGCCGAACAGACCAATCTTGCCGCCCTTTGGATACGGCTCCAGCAGGTCGATGACCTTGATGCCTGTCTCCAGCAGTTCTGTTGCCGGGCGCTGTTCAGAAAAAACCGGGGGCTTGCGGTGAATTTCCCACTGCGGTGTCTCACTGGGCAAGGCACCCTCGCCGTCGATGGGTTCGCCCAATACGTTAAACATCCGGCCAAGCGTTGCTTCACCGACTGGTACCTGAATGCCGGTGCCGGTCGCCTTGACCGGCATGCCGCGTGAAAGCTGCTCGCTTGCGCCCAGCAGCACACAGCGCACACGCGTCGCGGAAAGCTGCTGCACGACCTCCATCACGCGAACTTCGCCGTGTAGCGTGACATGCAGCGCCTCGCGGATAGCGGGCAGCTGCCCCGTTTCAAAGCCGCAGTCCACGACAGGGCCGGAAACGGTCAGAATTTTACCTGTATTCATAGTGTCTGCGCCTCCCTTGCGTTTCGCCGCTGCGCGGCTGCGCCTGCGGTGATTTCTGTAATTTCCTGTGTGATCTCTGCCTGCCGCAGCCGCTGATAATCGGAGGAAAGCGTAGCCAAGAGCGCCTCGGCGTTGTCGTTAGCCGTGCGCATGGCCGTCATTCTGGCGTTCTGCTCGCTGCAAAAGCTGTCAACCAGCGCGCTATAGAGAAAGCCTGATACATAACTCGGAATCAGCGTATCGAGAACCGTTTCGATAGACGGTTCAAAGCGGAACGGCGTCTTGACCGCCTTTTCTTCCGGTCTGGACGCGAACGTCTGGCGGTGGAAGGGCAGCAGCCGCGTGGACTTTGCCTCCTCCGTCATGGCGTTTTTCATGTCGGTGTAAATGACGAAGATTTTTTGCACCTGCCCGCTGTCGTAGAAATCGAGAAGCGTACTGCTGATCTCGCGGGCACGCTGCATGGTCGGGTTCTGCGCAGTGTAGAGGAAGCTCCGCTCGACCGGGATCTGATGGTGCGCAAAATACTGCCGTCCATACTCGCCGACGACAAAGAGCTTCGCATCGGCGTGCTCGTTCAGAAGCCGCTGCGCCTCGCGCAGCACGTTCTGGTTATACATACCGGCCAGACCCTTATCCGCCGTGATAACGAGATACGCATAGGTTCCGCTGAGCGGGTGATCGTCACCGGGGTAAAAATACCGGCTCTCCACGCCTTCCACTGTGCGGAAAATCCGTTTGATCTCGCTGCGCAGCGCGTCAAAATAGGGCCGTGTGCGGTCGAGCTCCGCGCGCGCCTTCCGGAGCTTCGTCGACGCGATCAGATACATCGCGTTCGTGATCTTCTGCGTGTCGCGCACGCTTGCGATGCGGTCCTTGATCTCCTTTGTGCCGCTCATTTGCGCTCACCGTCCGGGTTCAGTTGCTGCGCGATGAAGCGCTTTGCCGCGTCAAGGATCTGCGCGCAGTCCCCGTCTGTCAGCTGGCCGGTCGTGTCGATCCGGCTGCAGAGGGCGGAGAGCTGCTGCTCCAATGCGGCGAGCAGCTTCTGCGCGGTGCTCCGCACCTGCGCGGGCGGCACGGGCAAAAAGACATGACCGAGCGCGCTCACGAGCAGGAGCACCTGCGCGTGCTGGGAATACGGGTGGGACTGCTCCTGCCGCAGCAGCTGCATGAGCCCCTGCCCGTAGGCGAGCTGGCGGCGCGTCGCGTCGTCCAGATCGCTGGAAAACTGCATGAAGACCTCCATCTCGCGGTACTGCGCCAACTCCAGACGGATCGCGCCAGCAGCCTTTTTCATGGCCTTCGTCTGCGCCGCGCCGCCGACACGGGACACGGACAGGCCGACGTTGACGGCCGGCCGCTGACCCGCGAAGAACAGGCTGCTCTCGAGGAAGATCTGACCGTCGGTGATGGAGATGATATTGGTCGGGATATAAGCGGAGACGTCGCCCGCCTGCGTCTCGACGATGGGAAGCGCCGTCATGCTGCCGCCGCCCAGGTGGTCGGCCAGATGCGCCGCGCGTTCGAGAAGACGCGAATGCAGATAAAAGACGTCGCCGGGGTAGGCCTCACGGCCGGGAGACCGCTTCAGAAGCAGGCTCAATGCGCGGTACGCGACCGCATGCTTGGAAAGATCGTCGTACACAATCAGCACGTCGCGCCCCTGATGCATGAAGTATTCGCCCATCGCGCAGCCTGCGTAGGGAGCGATGTACTGCAGCGGCGCGGAATCGCTGGCCGCCGCGCAGAGGACGATGGTATACCGCAGCGCGTCGTGCGCCTGCAGCGCCTGCACGAGCTGCGCAACGCTCGACGCCTTCTGGCCGATGGCGACATAGATGCACACGACGTTCTGATCCTTCTGGTTGAGGATCGTGTCGAGCGCAATGGCCGTCTTGCCGGTTTGGCGGTCGCCGATGATGAGTTCGCGCTGGCCGCGGCCGATGGGGAACATGGAATCGATGGCCAGAAGTCCCGTCTGCATGGGCTTGTCGACCGGCTGGCGGTCGATGATGCCGGGGGCGGGAGCTTCAATGGGGTAATAATCCGATTCGGAAATTTTGCCCTTGCCGTCGATCGGCGCGCCGAGCGGATCGATCACGCGGCCGAGAAACGCATCTCCGACCGGGATACCGGCGGATCTGCCGCTGCGGAGGACGACGCTGCCCGCCTGTACGGCGGCCTCGCCCGCAAAAACAACGCAGCCGATGCTTTTTTCCTTCAGATCGAGCACCATGCCGCGCACGCCGTTTTCAAAAATCAGAATCTCGCCGTATTCCGCGCCCGGCAGACCGCTGACCTCGGCGATGCCGTCGCCGTAGGAGAGGACGGTGCCGATCTCAGTCGCGGAGGCCTCCGGCTGGAAATCCTCCAGCGTTTTGCGGAGCAGCGGGATAACGTCGCTCCGGCTGCGGATGGCGGCGGCGATCTTGTCCTTCAGCTGACGGCTTTTGCCGGAGCTGCTCCAGTCATAGACCAGCTCGCGGCTCTCGCCCTCGCCGAGCTCCAGCCGGAAGCCGTCCTTCATCCGGTCGTCCCGCTCCCAGTGCAGGTTGACCGGACGCTGGTATTTCTGATGCAGGAAGTCGCGCAGCTGCGCAAGCTGCTCCTCGGTCGGAGCGGTGCGGCTGTATACGCGGGCCTGCAGCTTCTGCTCACTCATGCGTTATGCTCCCCGCTTGACTGCGTGCAGAAAATCCGCATACGGATCGTCCGCGTCGGAGACCAGCTTGTCGACCGCGTTGGAGACCAGCGCACCGATCTGCTCGTTGGCCTCACGCAGCATGGCGTCCTTTTCCCGCGCAGCCTGCGCCTTTGCGGCAGCAAGAATTTTCTGCTTTTCTGCGTCTGCGCCTGCAAGACGGGCTGCCGCTTCCGCGTCGGCCTGCTTCATGGCGTCCGCGCGCAGCTGCTCGGCTTCCGCCTGCATGCCGGAGAGCGTTTCATCGGCTTCGCGGACCTTCTGTTCGGCCTCCTGCAGCTTTGCCTGCGCGTCGGCTTCCAGTCCGGCATAATACTCCTGCCGTTTTTTCATGAATGCGGTGACGGGCTGATACAGAAGGAAATACAATCCGCCCGTCAGGATGATCAGATTAAACATGTGCAGCAGGATCTGCTGCCAGTCGATATTCAGCGGTACTCCCATACTATTTCTCCTTTACAGCACGAAGATGATCAGAATGGCGACGATCAGGGCATAAATGATGGCGGTCTCAATAAAGACCAGACCCAGCATCATCGAGGACCGGATGCTGCCGGAGGCTTCCGGCTGGCGGGACATGCCCTCGGCGCTCTTGCCGATGGCGATGGCCATGCCGAGCGCACCGGCCGTCGCGACAAGACCCACGACAACGGCCGCGGCGATCGCCTTTGCGCCGGTCGAGTTTTCAGCCGCGGCCGCGGCTTCCGCGGCAGGCGCGGCGTCAGCGGTATCCGCAGCGCTGGCCGACACGGCGAGCAGCGCGCAGACAAGCAGCATGACAAGCATCAGGGATACCATTCGTTTTGCAGTCAGTTTCATTTTTCTGTTCCTCCATTCGTCAAGCGGCCTGCTTGACTTTTTTGTTATGCAGCTCTGTGACCTCACCATAGAAGATCGACACGAGTGTCGTCAGGACATACGTCTGAATGAGCGCGTGCAGGAGCGTGAACATGACGCCCACGAATACCGGCAGCACAAAGCTCAGGCTGAGCGAATAATAAACAAGCTCCGTGACCAGCAGACCGCTCAGCAGCGCGCCGAACAGACGGAAGCTCATAGAGATGGGAAGCGAGAAATCCTTGAGCGTGTTGGCAGCGCCGCGGAGCTTGTTTGCCGCGATGCCGCCGCCAAGGATCACGAGATAGGACATGCAGCCCACGCTGATGGCCGCGTTGATATCCGACAGCGGCGCGGGAAGGGAAATGGAGCCGCCGGCCGTCGTCACGGCCTGCAGGCCGAACAGCTCAAAGAGCGTGCCGAAGAGCACATAGACGCCCGCACCGAACAGATACGCGCCAAGAAAGCCATTGCGGTGCGGGCTGTTCGTCTGCGCGAGGTTCTGGAAGAATGTCACAAGCTCTTCCAGCAGCAGCTGAAGCTTTCCGGGCTTATATTTGAATCGCGGGATCACAAAGATCCGCGCCAGCGCCGCCAGCACCAGCAGCACGCCCGTGACGATAAACCCGGAAACGACCGCCGGATTCACGTCCATCAGCCCGAACAGTCTGATTTTATTGTCCTCATGCAGAACCGCGTCCCGCATGATCGTCTGCAGGGATTCCTTCGCGCCGCCCTTGCCCAGCAGCAGGCTGAGCGCCAGCGAGGCAAGCAGCAGAACACCGAGGACCGCAAGCGAAATGATCTTACGCTTCTTGCTCATATGCATCCTCCTTTGATCAGGCCTGCCGCCGCTCAGGCTTCCTGCGCAGCGGCGCGGAAGCTGAAAAAGTAGGCAACAAACGCGAGATTGAAGCCGATCCCAAGCAGGATCTGCATAATATGCGCGCCGCGCAGTGCGATCTCCGCGATGCAGCCCACGAGAAGTAAAACGCCCGCGGCCAGCATCCAGCGCCGCTCCTTCGGGTGATCTGCGCCCGGTTCATTTTCCAGACGGAGCATGACGCGAAGCAGGACAAGATCGATGACGGCTGCGGCCAGCGCCTCTATTGTAAGTGCCATTTTGGTTTCCCTTTCTTTCGGAAAGCAGTTGAACGCTGCCTTGACTTCCCGAAGCGCCCATATTATAATGCGCATGCAGATATGTGTAAAATCCGAAATAAATATGGTCTTCATATGAATATGACATATCAGAGGAGACATGTATGAACGTAAATTATGACTATTACCGGATCTTTTATTATGTTGCGAAATGCGGCAATCTCTCGCAGGCGGCAAGAGAGCTGGTCAACAACCAGCCGAACCTGACGCGCTCGATCAAAAATCTCGAGGCGGAGCTGGGCTGCACGCTCTTTTCCCGGACGAACCGCGGCATGAAGTTAACGCCGGAGGGCGAACGGCTCTACCGGCATGTCAAAATTGCAGTAGAACAGCTGGAAGCCGGGGAAGCGGAACTCGCGCAGAGCCGTTCTCTGCAAGCCGGTACGGTGTTTCTTGCTGCAAGCGAGGGCGCGCTGCGCTGCGTGCTCCTGCCGGTGCTCGAGGCATTCCGCACCCAATATCCGGGCGTGAGCCTGCGCATCAGCAATCATTCGACCCCGCAGGCTATCGCCGCTCTGCGAGAGACGACTGCAGATTTTGCCGTTGTCACGACGCCGGTTCTGCACGCGGCGGCCTTTCAACAGACAAACATCCGGCAGATCCAGGAGGTTGCCGTCTGTTCTCCGTCCTTCCGGGACCTGCTGGATCGTACCGTCACGCTGGAGGAACTGCGGACCCATCCGCTCATCACACTCGGCGCGGATACGCAGTCCTATGCGCTTTATTCCGGCTTCTTTGCGGCTCACGGCCTGCCGTTCCGTCCGGATATCGAGGCCTTTACCGCCGATCAGATTCTCCCGATGGTCGAATCTGACCTCGGCGTTGGCATCGTCCCACAGGATTTTATTCGCCCATCCGACAATGTGTGCGTCATTAATCTTGCTGAACCGCTTCCGCCGCGCAGTGTCTGCCTCGTTAAGCGCAAAGATCAGCCGCTCAGCGTCGCCGCCAAGGAACTGGAAAAAATGCTGGTCGAACATTGGAAGAGCAATATACTGCCGGAAAATGCGCGTGCGCATTCTTGTTAAAATCCCGTTTGCAGACTTGATTTCCAACAGCGTATTTGTTATAGTACAAATAGATCAAACAAACTGAATCAAGGACAGCGCGCGCGGGTCTTGACCCGCAGGCGGAACGGGGTGTAAAGCCCCACGAGTGGGTCACTGTGAAGCCTTCCGGCATGGAGGGATCAGTCAGATACGCCGAGTGCTGTCCTGTGCTTGCGCCGTCACCGCAGCCGAACAGGATGGGCGTTTATACGCCTTTGTCCGTGCGGCCAAATCGGGGCGCACGGCTTTTTGTTTTGTATCGGACGGTGAAAGGAGCCGCAATATGGAGCAGCAGAATGAACTTCGGCTGACAAAGGCAGAAAAGCGGATTATCGCGGAACTGCGCCAGCTGAAATACGGGGAGATGCGCATCGTCATGCGGAACGGCGTGCCCGTTCAGATGGAAGCGACCCGGAGCGAAAAGCTGGAGGAAAAGTAACATATGGTTTGCAGGCTGTGAGGCCGGGCCATCGGAAGAACCGACGCCCAAGTGAGTTTCCCGAACGCGGAGACTCGCTTGGGCGTTTTTTTCTGTGTGCACTCAGCCCAAGTAACCGCTGATTCAATCGGAAGGAGTTATCGGCTGCTTAAATGGGCTTTCAGATAGATATTAAATAAAGGAAGGAATCATTGCAGATGAAAAAGAGAATTCTACCCATCGTGCTTGTGCTGGTCATGCTTCTGAGCCTTTTGCCCGCACAGGTCTTCGCAGCAAGCTACACCTTTGACCCCAACGCAACAATCTTTACGCAGAATTACACGACGGAAACGCCCCGGCCCAACAACCTCGGCGACTATTTCACCGTGACCTCCACGCCGCTTTCCACAGCGGACAAGACCACGACATGGAACACCGGCAACAACGGAACCAGTGTGGCCGTCTTCAACAAGGACGGCAGCAAGCTGTATGGCGACACGCACGCGATTCTGACGTTTACGTTCAAGAAAAACTGCAACTTCTGGTTCAAGCATCTGTTCTCCATCGGTAACCGTTCTCCCTACAGCTACGCCGAGTTGCGTCTTAACGGGACTGCAATCGCAAAGGGCACCAGCAGCGATAAACTCGCAAGTCCGTACAACGTGGATGTAAAAGCAGGCGACATTTTCGAGATCGATTTCTACTCGGAAGAAGATTTCATGACGCCCTGCGCAATGACGCTGAAGAACATCCGCTGCACCGACCTTGCCGCACAGGACGTCACCGTTTCCTTTGACGGCAATCAGGCCAACACCAAGGGAACGGTTTCCGGCACAATGGCCGCGCAGATTGTTCCTGCCGGTACGGCGACGGCGCTGAACGCAAACGCCTTCACCAACGTATACAGCAGGAAATTCTCCGGCAAGGAGTACGGCGGAGACGTAAAATTCCTCGGCTGGAACACTGCGGCGGACGGCACCGGCGACAGCTATGCCGACGGCGCGGATATCACTGCCTCGGCGGACACCACGCTCTATGCGCAGTGGGCCGGACATAACCTGACGGCGCATTTTGACGCAAACTATCCGGACGCTCCCGAAATTAACGATACGGCCAGCGCAGTCGGTGACAAGTATTCCATTCCCACCGCGCCGACCCGCACACAGGACGGCGTAAGCTACTCCTTCAGCGGCTGGTGGACGCTCCCGAAGGGCGGCGAGACCATCACGGAAAAGGACGATATTTCGGGCAAGTATGTCGTTACGGCCCGCGTCACGCAGGAGATGGTCAACAATGGCCCCGTTACCTTCTACGCCCAATGGTCCAAACGGCTCAATGTCACGCTGGACGGCAACGGCTATGGCGGCAACCTCGGCGGCGTGAATACCTGGTGGACTGCCACCATGGACACGCAGCTGAAATCCGTAACGGACAATCTGCTGAAGTTCGGCGGCAGCAGCTTCCCCGCCGGCAAGGACTTTGGCGGCTGGTATATCAGGAATGCCGACGGCACCCTCGGCGATAAGGTCTATCCGCTGGATGAGCCCTATGATTACACAGAGAAAATCCCCGGCGGCAGCGTCACCTTCATCATCAACTGGGTCGACAAGGCTGTGCAGGATGTCACCGTCACCTTCGACGCGAACGGCGGCGAGGGCACGATGGACGCGCAGACGCTGACCGGGGGCAAGGGCACGCTGACGCCCAACGCCTTTACGAAAGCGGGCTTCCGCTTCGCGGGCTGGGCGCTTTTGCCCGCAGGCGAAAAGGTCTATAACGACGGCGCGGCAGTCGAGCTGACGGCGGACACCACGCTCTACGCGCTCTGGGAGGCCGAGCAGTCCAATCTGCCCGTTCATTTTGACGGCAATGGCTATCAGGAAGCCATTCTGGACGCCGACATTGACGAAAACGGCCATGCGGTGCTTCCCGCGCTGAACAGCGCCAAATTCCCCAGCGGAAAGAGGTATTACGACTGGTACATCGTGCTGGCGGACGGCTCGCTGGGCGACCGCGTGACGGCCTCCTATGACCTCAGCGCCTACCGTGACAGCGGCGTGACGCTCAAGGCGCAGTGGTACAGCCTCAGCTACGTGATCCGCTACAACGCCAACGGCGCTGACGTGACAGGCAGCATGGAAGACCAGCGCGCCCCGTTTGACGAGACCATTCACCTGTCTGCCTGCACGCTGAGCCGCGAAGGCTACACGTTCGCGGGCTGGTCCACCAGTGCCAGCGGCAAGGCGGTATACGCCGACGGCGCGGAGCTGCTTCGCGAATGGGATGACGGCGACTGGGACTGGGGCGATGAGGGCAGCGAGGACGGAGAATTCTTCGACCTCTACGCCTGCTGGAGCAAAAATATGTCCGACGAGGAAAAGGCCGCCCGCGAAAAGCTGGACGCTGCAAAGACGCTTCTGGAGAAGAATTATCAGCCCAAATACGGAACGGATAAAAATCTTCTGGATATGGCGCAGGCCCGCCTGACCGCTGGCAGCATCGAGGGCGTTACCGTTGCGATGAAGGCCGCTGTCTCCACGAAGGATATGTTCACGGACGCGCATGCCGGCATCGATGCGGACGGCACGCTGCATTATAAGTGGAACGACAACGGCACGACTTCCTCGACCACTCTGTACTGCCGGCCTACGCTGACCCTCGCCTGCGGTGCGTACAACGACGAGGCGGAAGACGTGACCGTCGCCCTCGGTCTGGACGAGGGCAAGGCGCTCGAAGCGCTGCGCACACAGGGCAATCGCATCGTCATCCCGCAGGAACTGAACGACGACACGACCCTCACCTCCGTCCCGCACTACATGGTCAAGGAAGGCGTGGACGAGAGCAGCGTGGACTACAATTCGTCCGATGATCTGCATCTGTGGGCCGAGGTCACATGGCAGTCCTCGAACACCTCTGTGATCGGCATTGGCAGTAATACCACCAAGCTCTACGCACCATACACCGTGAAGGTCAGCCGCCCGAAGACGGATACAAGCGTGACGCTCACCGCCGCTCTGACCTACAGTGGCCGCGACGATCTGAAGGTCTACTTTACCTACACCGTAATGGTCAAGGGCACCCAGAAAGCTATCGAATATCAGGAAGGTCTGGAACTCTGGCTGTCCGGCGGCACGCAGGACACCTACGGCGCACTCTATGTCCCCGCGACCGGTGCGAAGATTGACGTGAACAACGTCACCACCGACATCCATTTCCCCACCACCTCGGATATGCGCAACGTCTTTGCTGACAATTATGGCGCAGACTTTGACGGAAAATACACCCCTATCCTGATCACCAGCAGCAATGAATCGGTCGTGGAGTCCCTCGAAGCCAATGCTGCCCGCGCGTGGGTCTACCGGCCTTTGCCCGGTCAGGAAGATGCCAAGGTTACGCTGACCGTCAAGATCCTGTCCCGCCCCAGCGGTTCCGGCAAGGACTATGACAACATGCGGGTCCTTGCAAGCAAGGAGATCCAGATTACCGTCCCGGCTATGTCCCAGACCGAGATCGATGCAGCTGCGGCCTTTATGAAGAAGGTCTGCACCGAGGACGTCTACTGGGAGGGCATCCGCAAGGCCAATACCGCGCGCGATAACGTTACCGGCGATCTGTGGTCGTTCATGGAGATCGTCCCGGACGGTGACGGTTACAAGTTCCTCCGCGCCTCGGCCGAATCCCAGTGGCTCGGCGTGAAGGTGGATGATATCGACGGCTGGTACAACTCCGAGCAGTACCGCTGCTTCCGTTCCAGCGTTCCCAGTGTGGTCGCGCACGAGAAGCTGTCCGTCACGAAGCCGCAGTACAACACGCATGTCAAGATTGACAGCGTTCTGACTTATGTCGAATATGGCAAGTATTACGAGAAGTTCAGTTCTGATCCTGCCTATGCGCAGTTCAAGCAGTTCTACAAGCAGCCGGTGAGTACGGTCGTCACCGTGATCGGAACTACCGGTATCGAGGACCCGTCTGTTGAGGATATCACTATCACTGTGAACGTGACCGGCAGCACCTTTGCACCGGCCTTCGCCGATCTGACAGCTGCAACCTATACCTGCAAGAGCAATGCCTATCAGACGGCATGGGACGCACTGGAATCCGTGCTGACCTCCAACAGCTACACTTACACAGGCTCCGGCAATTATGTGACCGGTGTGACCGACCCCGCAGGCTGCCGCCTGTACGCAGGTGATCCGGCGCACGGCGAATGGTCTGGCTGGATGTACACCGTCAACGGCAAGATGCCTATGCTGGATGCAACGACCTACGCCACGCTGGACAAGTATCTCCTTCAGGCAAACGACCGGATCGATTTCTATTATGTAAACTGCCCGACCGAGTCCGGCGACCATGATTGGACAGAGAACACCGCAAAGCGTCAGGAACCCACCTGCACGGCTGACGGCTCCGCTTTCTACAGCTGCTCGACGTGCGGAGGCACAAAGACCGAAAAGCTGCCCGCAACCGGCCACCAGTATGGCGAACCGGCATGGACGTGGATCGGCTATGAAAGCGCGTCGGCAACCTTCATTTGCGCAAACGACGCTTCTCACGAGGAGACTGTCGCCGCAGCCGTCACCAGCGCAGTCACCAAAGAGCCCACCTGCACCGAGGATGGCCTGCGCACCTATACTGCTTCCGTCACCTTTGGCGAGAAGAACTACACCGATACCAAGACAGAAGGCATCAAGGCCACCGGCGAACACGTCTGGGACAACGGCGTTGTTACCACCGAGCCGACCTGCACCGCAAAGGGTGTCAAGACCTATACCTGCACGAAGTGCAGCGCGACAAAGACCGAAGAACTCAATGCGTTGGGGCACAACTACGAGACAAAACGCACCGAGCCGACCTGCGAGAAGGACGGCAAGGAAGAAGAGGTCTGCTCCCGTTGCGGCGATGTGCGGTTCAGCAGAGTCCTGCCTGCAACCGGCCACAGCTACCGCTGGGACCCGCGTAGCAGAAGAACCGTCTGCGAGAACTGCGGCAAGATTCTGGATGAAGGCGGGAACACGCGCCCGATCATTCCGGCGAACCCCGGAAAGACCGACAAGAATTTCCCGTTCACGGACGTGAGCAAAAATGATGGCTGCTACGACGCGGTTGATTATCTGTACAGCAAGGGCATCATGAACGGCACCTCAAGCACGAAGTTCAGTCCGAACGGCGAATTGACCCGCGCAATGGTCGTAACGATCCTGTATAGAGCACAAGGGGAACCTGCAGTTCACATGAGCGGGAGCTTCAAGGACGTAGCGGCAGGTTGCTACTACACCGAGGCTGTCGAATGGGCAGCGGCGAATAATATTGTCAAGGGCTTCACCGATGGCACGTTCAAGCCGGACAAGTCCGTGACCCGTGAGCAGCTGGCTGCATTCCTCAGCCGCTTCGCACAGTATAACGACGCCAAAATCATCGAGGCCGACGGCCAGCTGAGCACAGACGCAGTCGTTTCCGGCTGGGCAAGGAAGAACGTCGAATGGGCTGTTGCAGAGGGCATCCTGACCTCCGTACAGGCCAGAAACGCAGTGCAGAACGCAACGCGTGCCGAAGTTGCCATGGCAATCTACACCTACCTGACCAAAATCGCAAAGTAAGCCCAAACAGCAAAGCCCGGCAGGAAAACCTGCCGGGCTTTTCGTCTGTCAAGAACCTTCTGTCTTTGCTTGCATACCGGATTCACACGCGGCGTTTCGGTATTCTCGTGGGGTACATTGGTAAAATCGTCGGAACTGTTTGGAAAAGTAACTTGGATTGTCAAAGCCGCAGGCGGCGGAGATCTCTGCAATGCAGGCGGTAGGCGCGGCATGAAGCATTGCTGCGCTCTGCATGAGCCGGTATTTCAGAAGATATTGTATCGGTGTATCGCCAATCATCCGATGAAAGCAGCGCAGGCATTCCCGTTCGCTTAGCCCGGCGGCGTTTGCAATTTTTGTGAGCGGAATCGGTTCGGCGTAGAAGTCCTGTATGTATTGCAGCATCTTTTCAATGCGTATTGTGTCTGCATGTTTTTCGGCCGTTTGTGCGGACAGATGCGGGCGCATTTGCGCATAGCAGTGCAGAAGGAGATGGGAAAGGTTTTCGCGGACGGTAAATTCATACGCAAAAGTATCGTTTTTTAATGCGGAAAAAGCATCCAGAAACCACTTGCTGTCTGTGTCGGCATCTGTTTTCCAAACGGTAAAATCCGAACAAGCGGTCAGTCGGCCAATGTATTTTTTATAAAATGCCGTGCTGGCGCCTCCGGTGATCAGAAATGGGGAAAACACGATGGATTGCAGTTCTCCCATGGGATGACCGACGATAGAGTGAAGAACATTTCCATTGATCGTAACCAGATCTCCCTTGTTTAAAAAATGCTCCATGCCGAGCGTTTGCAGCTTCAGCGTACCATCGGCAATGTAAATTACCTCAAACTCCTCATGCCAATGCCATGGAATCGCACCGCTGGGTGCATCTGTTTCTCTCGCCGGTTTTGTTATGATCGGCCTTGGCTGCGCACCAATCTATCCCTGCCTCATCCATTCCACGCCGGACCATTTCAGCGCAGATAAATCGCAGGCGATCATTGGGATTCAAATGGCCTGCGCGTATGTCGGAAGCAGCCTGATGCCGCCGCTGTTCGGTCTGATCGCCGGGCATATTACAGTCTCTCTGCTTCCTGTCTATCTGAGTGCCATTCTGGTACTCATGATTGTCATGCACGAAGGGCTGATCCGCAAAACTGCACAGAAAGAAGCCGCTTGACCGCCGATTATGCAAAAGCAGTCTGCAAGCCCAAACCGCTTGCAGGCTGCTTTTTATAAGTCCAGTGTCGGCTTGCCCCCGGTATCCCGCTGGATGCGGCCTTAATTATAGAATTTTTCCTCGATTTTTACCACGACGCCGTTTTTCAAAGTAAGCGTATACGGCTGGACGAGCAGCCCTTCGTTTTCCTGCGCGGCGGCGACAAAGTCCCGCCATGTTTTGAACGTGTACAGCCGGTCTTCGCCCGCGCCATATTCCTGCTCGATGTCGTAGATCGTGACAGAGGCGTTCGGGTCTACCTTGTAGGTGAAAATTTCGCCGGAATCGACCCGGTAATATCCATAATAATAATTCTGCGGCGGAATATTCAGCGCCTTGAGCGTCTGTAGATCCTCTTCGAGGGAGGCATTCAGCAGCGCGATATGCTCGGCTGTGACAGAACTATCGGTCACGCTCTGCAGAATCGCGTTCCGGCGTGTACTGACCTCCGTGATCTGCGAGGTCTGGAGCGAGTAGGAGAGCGTCAATACGACGTCTGCCCGCGTCATTGTGACGATCAATGATTGCCGGTCTTCCGATAAATCCTTCGTCCAGATGGTATCCGCGTCCAGATACCGCAGATCGGCGTTTGCACCGCTGAAATACTCGACGAATGCGGAATAATAGCGCGGCCACTGGGAAACATCGCCCGGCAGGTCGCTCATTTTGCTGTCCTCGATCTGGAATTTCCGAACGATATCCTCATATTCCGCCGTCATGTCCTGCGCCCAGTGTGCATAGTCCAGCTTTTCGTGGACGCGCGACCAAATCGTATCATCCTGAAGAACAGCCTCCGCAGACTCGCCGCTTGACGGGGCAGTGGAGGCGATCACCTCCAGATACTGCTGGAACGGATTCTCGACTGCCGGGAACCAGTCTCCCGCTGCCTCCGGCAAGACCCACGCTCCGTCCGCGTTCTGCATGGCAAGCGGGCCGCATTCTCCGGAAATCCAGTCGCTTGGACTGCCGCCCGGGAAGATTTCAAAACCCGTGCAGACCTCTGCACCGTCCTGTGTTTCCAACTCTGCTCTCAGATATGTGTTCATCGCGCCCCCGTTCCATTCCCAGTCGGGGCCGGTGTAGTCATAGTAAAAATCGTAATGCAGGTCGCATATGACGACGGTTTTCCCGTTTTCCTCAAACGAACCATACTCGCGCAGGCTTGGCAGCACGATATCATTGTCGTCGCGCGGGTACCGCTGCGCGACCGCCGCGTCAAAGAGCACCGCCTCCCGCCCGGTCAGACCGAACATGGAAGAGGCCGGGATGGGGAGCGTACTCTGCGGCTCAGTCGTCGGAACCTGTTCCTCCTGCACGGTCGATTGCTCCGGCGAAGCAAGCGTAAAGGAATGAATGTACCAGTTTTCGCCGTCCTTCACCAGCTTCAGAACAGCCTTGCCGGAAAGAGATCCCGCCGTGCTGCCGTACAGCAGCGCAGTATCTCCGTCAGGCTCGATCTCGCCGCTGGTGCAGCGGAAATAGCCGGGGCTGTAGTCGCTGGTGGTGGTATAAAATGCGTCCGTGTCTTCGAGATAGGTGTAGCCGGAAAACGGCGTCTGCATATCCGTCAGGTCGGCAAGGCCGATGCCCGCGAAGCGCTTCAGGACGCCTTCGACCGCAGACGCAGGATACCGGTGGATAGGCAGCGGGAAATCCTCCACGCTGTCGACGCGGAATTCCCATTTGGCGTTCAGCTGGGCAAATTCCTCCTCCGAAATATCCTCCTCGCCGCATTCTCCGAAGTAAGCAAGGAAATTGTTCAGATTCAGATCACGTACATCGTCATAGGTCGAGGTGAAGAAGCCGTTGACCGCGAAATGACCGAGCGTATCATCGGTCGACAGCTCATAGTCGGCAAAGATCGCGTTGACCGCGTCGATCTGTGCCTGCGTCAGCGGCATCGCGGTTTTCAGCGGCTCCTGCTGCACGGGTTCTGTTTCCTCTGGCAGCGTGATCTCTCCCGATTTCTGCCGCGTCAGCTCCGTAATCGAGCACCCAGCGGCAGACACGATGAGCAGCAGCGCCAGAATGACACACAGAACGCTTGTGCGCTGCTTTTTCGTTAGGAACAAAATGCGCTCCCTGACCGGCGGCCCGGCGAGGCTCAGGGCCGCGGCCTTACGCGGGGCCTGCGCCAGAATCGCCCGTGCATAGACAAGGCGCTGCGCGTCCGAAAGCCCGGCGGCAACCGCCTCGTCGCACGCCAGCTCCGCGTCGCGCTTGGAACAAATCGCGGCCAGCCAGATAAACGGGTTCCACCAATACAGGATCACCGCCGCCGTCCGGCAGAGTGACCACAGGAAATCCAGATGCCGCAGATGCGTCAGTTCATGGCGTAAAATCAATTCCGTCGAATCCGTTTGCAGCACATCCTCCGTCAGATACACCGCCGGAACCAGCCCGGCCAGACACGGCGATTTGACCGCGCTGGACACATAAATACGCGTTCCGCCGCGCTTGCTGAGAAAGCGTCTGCTCTTGTGCAGCCGAATCGCAAAAACCAGCCATGTGCCCAGCAGCCATAGTCCGAGCAGCGCACTGCCGCCCGCCCAGACAATCTGAAGAATCTGTATCGTTGTCAGCGGCTTTGCCGCCGGTTCCGCAGCCTCCTGCGCCGGGGAAACCGGCTGCTGCGCAGAAACCTGCGGCTGCACCACAGCCTGCGCAGGCTGCAGAACGACCGGCGCTGTCTGCGCGGGCAGTTCCACGCGCTGCACCGGCGCGGCTGTCTCCTCTGCCGGAAGTATCGGCAGCGAAACCAGCGTTCCCGGCAGACACAGCTTCACCAGCACCACCAGCCAGAGCGCATAGACCATCCGTTTTGGCACGCGGTTTTTGAAAATTGCCCGCACCAGCAGCACAGCCAGAATCAGCGCCGAAACGGTCAATACCTCTCTCAGCATAAGAAATCCTCCTGTCTTTCCATTTAAGCTACGGAAGCAGCAGCTCTGCGACCGGCAGCAGTTCTTCTGTGCCATCTTCGCGCAGGGCGCGCAGGACATCGTCTTCTGACGCCGCGTGCGTCTCATCACTGTCACCAAAGGAAAGCTTCGCAAAGCGCTCGCTGCAAAGCTTTCCGTCCCGGTCTACGAGCCAATAGCCCTCCGGCATCGGCTGGCCGTCCTTGTCATAGCACGGATACGCCGCACGTTCACCGTAACATACCGCGATGCCGATATAGCCATCGTTGAATACGCTGTAATCGATCCAATGGAAGCGCGCACAAAGCGTGTTCCCGTTCTCGTCCGTCAGCTGGCAACGGCCCATGACCGGCCCCTGCGACGCGCCGCCTTCATAGAGCAGGAAGCGATCCGGGAATGGGATCTCCACACGCTCATAGACCGGTGCGACCACCTCTGTTCCGTCTGCGGTCACAATGCCATAGCACGGTTCGCGGCTGTCCCAGCGGGTAACGCGCAGACGATAGCCGAAATGGTCTTCCTCCAAAGTTTTCGGCTCGTCCACCTCGCTTAGTCGGAAGCTTCCGTCTCCGGCGCTGACGGTATAGCGGTAGCCGGTGCCGTTTCGGATGCAGTAGACCTCGCCCTCCGGCGTGCCCATATAGTCGATGCAGGCGTCAAACGGTTCATCAGAAAGAAGCGCGCCGTCCTTCAGCCGAATCCAGATCTTCGTGTCAGGGACTTCTCCGATGTGCCGTGTGCCGTCGGCCTCCCGCACCAGACCCATGCGGACGCCATCCGTCCGATAGAGCGTCTCATACGGCGCCCAACTCCAGGTTTTTGCATCGTCATATTGATCAATGCCCGAAGTGTCCTTCGTTTCTTCCTGCGCAGCAGTCTTCCACCAATCCGCGTCGTCTTCCTCGCCGTAAATGATCCGGAATTCCTGCGACCGAAGTTCCTGCGTCAGGTCGTTGTAATAGTACCGGATGCCGGAATTTACATCAGAATCCAGTTCCAGCATGCCCCAGTAGGTGCTCTGATCGTCTGGGTCAAGGTTCCGCGTTTCGATGTAGGTCTGCTTCTGCTCCGCTGCCAGTTCCAGAAATGCAGGGTTGTCCATGCTCCAACACAACTCGTGGTTGGAAACCGGGAATATGAGAAACTTCTGCGCATCCGGGCTGACTGCGTCATAGAGAATGTCCAGCCGTTCCTCCGGCGCATACAGGCGGCAAAGGCGGATGCAGTTGTCCGTTTTTTCGGCAAAAAACAGCACATCTCCGGCCGCGGCAAAGCTGATGATCGTTCCATCCTGCGCCGCATAGAGCGTTTCTTCGCTGCTCCCATCATAGGAACAGTGCAGGATGTCCTGTTCCCGGAACACATATACGCCGCTAGATCCCGTGCGCCAACTCAGAAACGGCTGTTCCGCATAGACAGCCAGCCGTTCGCCGTCCGAGGTTTGGAACAGTGCCAGTTTGCCGTCGATGCAGTCTATTTCATAGTCCCCGGTTTGCAGCCATGCCGGGGTATAGGCATAGTCTGCCGTATCATACATGCGGATCTCTGTGAAATACGCTGTGTAGGACGGCAGTACATCCGGCGATTCGGTTTCCCATGGAGGTTCCACCGGCTGCGCTGCTGGTGAAGCCTCCGGTGTTTTCTGGCAGCCTGATAACAGCAGGCCGATGCAGAGTATCAAAAAGAGAAATTGTTTTTTCATTGCAAATGCTCCTGTTCTGCTGCATCCAAAATGGCTTTTAACGCTTGAATCTCCTGCTCCGACAGCGCGCCGCGTCCGACTAAGTTCGATACCATCATGCCCACGCTTCCGCCGTAGACCTTGGACAGAAACGATTCCGTTTCCTCCGGCTCTACATCGGCATACGCAACGGCTGCGCTGTATTTCTGAAATTTTCCACTGTCGTCCATCGTGACTGCGCCCTTGGCAATTAGCCGCTTGAGCATCATAAAAATCGTCGCCCGGCTCCAGCCAGTATCCGCGTCCAATGCCGCAACCAATTCCGCCAGCGTCTGCGGCTGGCAGTTCCAAAGCACTTTCATCAGCTTCCATTCCCCGTCGGACAGTTTGAGATGTTCCATAATACCCAGCCTCCTTCAAAAATGCTAACATACGTTATATTTGAAGCGTACCACAAATGATAACGCTTGTCAACGGAAAATATTTGCGCAAGATTGTATTTGAGCCGTACTGCTATGGACATGTTTCACAATTTTCAGGCATGGAAATTGACAGGAATGCCGATTGACAGAGCAAGGCCGTATGGTATATGATGAACATACAAGGCATGTTACTCTTTGAGGCATTACCTGGACACGATTTCTGTTGTCTGGTGATCGCTTCAAGGAGTTTTTTGTTTTTCTGCCTTCACCCGGCATCAAATGACACATGAAAGGAAATATCATCCATGTACGGTGAAGCAGCAGGAAAATATCCGCATGTATTCAGCCCTCTGCGGGTCAAAAACATCATTTACAAGAACAGACTTTGCTCGACGACCATGTCCACGGTGCCGACGCACACACATCTGTCCTCTACGAACTACGGCGGCATCGGGATCTATGACAAGGCACTCGGCGGCGTGGCGATGATTGGCATGATGTACCACGGAAAGGCCGGGGCAAGTCATTATGAAGCAAACGGTGCAGATCCGTTTGCCAGCAAATATGATCTGGACGTACTACGCGAGTCGCTTTCCGTCGTAAAGCAGGGCGGTGCGCTTGCGGCAATGGCTGTTGGAATGGGACAGGTTTATGAAGGCGTACAGTATTCACCGTCCGGACTTCCGTTTGGCCGTCCTTATGCAAGACCGACTGCGCCGGTCACAGAGGAGATTCTCTATAAGCTGCTGGATCAGGCCGTAGAAAAGGCGCGCAGCGCGGCGCGGTTCGGATTTGATGCGCTGATTTTGGACATCAGCAACGACAGTATCGTCGATGCGTTCATGGCGCCCGGCTTCAACCTACGCACGGACAACTGGGGCGGGAGTTATGAAAACCGGTTCCGTCTGGCGCAGATGATTGTTTCGCGTGTGCGAGAGGCGATTGGCCCGGATTTTGTTCTGGAGTTGCGCGTCAGCGCAACGCTTGGCGTACCGGAAACGTATCCGTTTGAAGAAATGCTGCAGTTCCTTAAATCCGTGGAGGATCAGATCGATATCGTCAATCTTGTGACCGGCATGGATGAATACCACGACGGCAATGTGAAACTCTGTCCGCCAATCTTTGAGCCGCATCTGCTGAATCTGGAGCGGGCCCGCGCGATCCGGGAAAGCTGCGATGTTCTGGTCAACATCAGCGGCGCAATCATGGATGTGCAGGAGGCCGAGCGTGTGCTGCGCGAGGGTGCAGCTGATCTGGTGCTTCTGGGCCGCTCTCTGGTTGCCGATCCCTTCTGGCCGAAAAAGGTTCTGGAGGGCCGCGAAGACGATATTGTGCCCTGCATCCGCTGCAACAACTGCTATCACATCGCCACCGAGCATTTCAACACCTGTTGTACTGTGAACCCGCGTGTCTACAGAGAAAACCGCGTTCCGCTGACGCTGCCCCGGGCGCAGACAGCCCGCAGCGTCGTTGTGGTCGGCGGCGGCCCGGCTGGTCTGAAAGCTGCGCTGACCGCTGCGCAGCGCGGACACCAGGTGACGCTTGTCGAGCAGAGCGGTGCGCTCGGCGGTCTGATGATCCCGGCCAGCGTGGGGGCGTTCAAGGAAGATTTGCGCCGCTATCTGTCCTATCTGCGCCGTCAGGTGGAAAAATCTCAGATCCATGTGATGCTGCATACGCGTGCAGATCGTGCGCTGCTCGAACACTTGCATCCGGACGCGGTGATTCTGGCCGTCGGCGGCCGTGCGGTGATGCCGCCGGTTCCGGGTCTTGGGACTTCCGGCGCGGTGCAGGCTGTGGCGCTGCTGAATGCTGGACTTGAATCCGCCGGTACGCGTGTGACCATTCTCGGCGGCGGCAGCATTGGCTGCGAACTGGCGCTGGAACTCGCAGCGCTGGACAGAATGGTCACGGTTGTTGAACTTCGGGACAAGCTTGCCGCGAACGGAAACGAACTGTACCGGCAGGATCTGATGCTGCATCTGGAACAGGAAACGCGAATCACGATTCTGACACAGACGGTCTGCACCGGCGTAACGGCGCAGGGCTGCACGGTGCGGGAGAAGGACGGCGGAACGCGCGTCATTCCGCACGATACGTTTGTCATTGCAGCGGGTTTGCGCGCAGATGCAGACGCAGTGGAGGCACTCTACGGCGTTGTGCCGGAGACGTACTATGTCGGTGATTGCAAACGCGCCGCATCTATCACGGAGGCGACCACAGAGGCATATTTCCTGGGCGCGAGCCTGTAAATCTAAGTATGGGAGGCGGGGCTGTGTTTATCCGGCAGATCATCAACAATAATGTTGTTCTGGTGCGCGACACAGGCGGCAAGGAATTGATTGTAGTCGCCAAGGGCATCGGCTATCACGGACGGACGGGCGCGGCTGTCGATCTGAAGCGTTATCCGGATCATAGGCTTTTCGTGCCAGACGATGCAGAGCACGCCAGAATACGGCAGATTTACAACGAGATCCCGGAGGATCAATTTGATCTTGCCGTTCAGCTTCTGCAAATGGAGCAGCAGGCGCGCGGTATGGACGGCAGTATCCCGATTACAGCTGCCCTGATGCTGGCCGACCACCTGCATGAGATAGTTGCCCGCCTCAAAAACGGACTGGAACTGCATAATGCGCTGACGAACGAGATTATGATGTTTTACAAAAAGGAGTTCGAGATCAGCCGCTTGGCGCGCAGCATGCTCACACAGAACTACGGGGTACGGATCAGCGACGACGAACTGGCCTTTATCGCCACACATCTGATCAATCTTGGCCGCGGCAATCTGCGCGAGACGGTGCAGTCACTCGACCTGGTGCATGAACTTGTGGACATTGTCCGTCACCAGTCTCGTGAGCCGCTTGAACGAGACAGCTACAATTATTCCCGATTCATCACGCATCTGAAGTATTTTTCCCTGCGCGTGATCGACCATGAAAAGCCGAAATCCACCTACGATGAAAAACTCAGCGCGTTCGTACGCGAAAATTTCCGGCAGGCCTACGACTGCGCGCAGCAAATGCGCCGGTATGTGCTGAAACGCTACAGCTATGAGATTTCCGATGATGAAGTCATTTACCTGACGCTGCATCTGGAGAAGCTGTTCGGCGAAGGCTAGGGCGTACCTGAAATTCGTATGCAACCATCGTATGCGGCGCTGCGTCCAAAGCTGGGATGCTAAGCCGCACAGCTTTGCGATGTGCAGAACATAAAAAGAAAGAGAAAGGTGCATCACACATGAATATTCAGTTAAGCGCAGCGCAGATCGTCGATGCTGTGGGCGGCTCGGATAATATTGCCGGCGTGACCCACTGTGCAACACGGCTGCGTTTTGAAATCCGGGATACCGAGAAGATCCGGCAGGACGAGTTGAAGGCCATTGACGGCGTACTTGGCGTCAATATGGCCGGCAGCCAGTGTCAGGTCATCATCGGCGGCGATGTTGTAAAATTCTATCCCGTTGTGACAAAGATTCTGGGAACCGATGTCACTGCTGCGCCCGCCCCAAAACAGGCGAAGGGCGTCAAGGGTGGACTGATGGCGATCCTGGACTACATCGCAGGCACGATGACGCCGCTGATCCCGGCGCTGATCGGCTGTTCCATGATCCGAGGAATCATTGTCTTCCTGGCGCAGTTCCATATCTTAGACGCTGCCAGTTCGACGTATGCCATTCTGAATGCGGCTTCCAACGGCATTTTTACGTTCCTGCCGATCCTGGCTGCATTCTCGGCGGCAAAAAAGCTGGATGTCAATCCGTTTATTGCCGCCTGCATTGCTGCGGCGCTCATTGATCCGAGTTTTTCCGGCCTGCTGACAGAGACGGGCAATATCGTGCGCTTCTTCGGAATCCCCGTTGCGATGTTCAACTATTCTGCGTCGCTTATCCCCGCGCTTTTGTCAACGTGGATGTACTTCATTGCGTGGAAATGGCTGCAGAAAAAAGTTCCGACCTCCATTGCGGGCGTGCTCAACCCAACAATTTGCCTCATCGTATTTGTCCCGTTGACGGCGATCGTGTTTGGACCGATTGCCTATTGGTTCGGCGAGGGCATTGGCCTGCTGTTCGACACGCTCAATAACCTCAGCCCGGTCATTGCCGGTATTGTGGTCGGCGTTTCGATGATGTATGTGACCATCACCGGCCTGCACTGGGTCGTTACGGCGCTGTGCCTGACGGAGTTTGCTGCGCAGGGCTACAGCATCCTGTTCGGCTACTGGTGGACAGCCTGCATCTCCGTGATCGGTATTGCGCTGGGCGCGCTGCTTGTTGCGCGCAATAAGGAGGAGCGCAGTCTTGCGCTTTCGTGCAGCCTTGTCGCAATTTTCGGCGGCGTGTCTGAGCCGACACTGTTCTCCTATCTGCTGCGCAACAAGCGCTACGCAATCCCGATGGCGATCGGTGGTGCGCTGGGCGGCGGTCTGGCTGGACTGCTTGGCACAAAGGCAACCTCCTTCTGCATGGCGACGATCTTTACCGTTCCACTGGTGGAAATGGGCGGCAGCTTTGTGACATCGGCCATTGTTTTCCTGGCCGAAATTGCAGCCGGAATGATCGCAACTGTGCTCTTTGTAGGCAAGAAGCAGAAAGCAGCTGTATGACCCTTCTGCGGTGCGCCGCGCGTGAGCGGGCGGCGCACCGTGTCAGATGTATTTGGAAATAAGGAGCGACCAATGTTTTTCAAGAAGAAAGAAGCTGGCAGTGACGGCCGCCTGCTGGCGGTACAGACAGGGCTTGTCGTGCCCGTCAGCGAGGTTGACGACCCCGTTTTTGCACAATCGATTCTGGGCGGCGGCGTTGCAATCCGCCCGGAAGGAAACGAGGTTTTGAGCCCGGCCTCCGGACGGATCATCAGCGTACAGGATACCGGCCATGCCTATGGGCTCCGCACGGACGACGGGATGGAGATCCTTGTGCATATTGGCATCAACACCATGGAACTGAAGGGGAGAGGCTTTTCTCCCTGTGTTCGCACCGGCCAGAAGATCCGGCGTGCGGAACCCCTGTGCCGGATTGATCTGCCGCTGCTCAGACAGCTTGGCTATCAAACGGATATTATGGTGCTGGTCACAAATCAGGCCGAACTGTCCGGGCAGCTTCGTTTTTACAGCGGGATGCGTGCGCAGGCCGGGCAGACGTGCATCATAGAGCGAATCCGCTGAACACGCAGGCAGAACACGGAGGAATGGCAATAATGACAGAATTTTCTTATACTGTACACGATGATAACGGAATCCATGCCCGCCCGGCAGGGCTGCTGGTCAGCCAGGCGCAGAAGCACCCGTGCAGTATCCGTATGTTTTGCGGGGAGCGGCAGGCGGATTGCAAGCGGCTGTTTCAGGTCATGGGGCTGAACGTCAAGCAGGGAGAGACTGTGCGTATCTGCTGTGAAGGCGATGCGGAGGCGGAGGCTGCGCAGGCGCTCGAGACGCTGATGCGCGCACAGTTCTGAGACGGGAGGCACGATCATGCAATTCCCGCAGAATTTCTTATGGGGCGGCGCTATTTCCGCAAATCAGTGTGAGGGCGCCTATCAGGAGGACGGAAAGGGACTTTCTATTCAGGATGTATATCCGCACGGCGTTCACGGCCCTGTCACCGACATGCCGACGGCGGACAATCTGAAGCTGACCGGCATCGACTTTTATCACCGTTACCGGGAGGATATTGCGCTGTTTGCCGAAATGGGCTTTCGGGTGCTGCGGCTGTCGATTGCATGGTCCCGTATTTATCCGCTCGGAATCGAAGCGGAACCGAATAAAAAGGGGCTGCAATTCTATGACGATGTTTTCGACGAATGCCGCAGATATGGAATTGAGCCGCTTGTAACGCTTTCACACTACGAAACGCCGCTCTTCCTTGCACGCACCTATGACGGCTGGCGCAGCCGGAAGCTGGTAGACTGCTTCCTCCGCTATGCCCGCACGGTCTTTTTGCACTATCGCGGAAAAGTGAAATATTGGGTGACATTCAACGAGATCAATTCCATTCTGGAAAACCCGTATATGGGCGGCGGGATCTGCACGCCGAAGGCGCAGCTTTCTCAGAGCGATCTGTTTCAGGCTGCACACCATGAACTGATTGCAAGTGCAGGCGCGGTGAAGCTTGCACACACACTTATGCCGGAGGCGAAGATCGGCTGCATGCTGCTGGCGCTGCCAACCTATCCGCTGACGCCTGCACCGGAGAATGTTGTCGCTGCGATGGAGCAGGAACGACGGGGGCTTTATTTTGCCGATGTGCAGGTGCGCGGGGCGTATCCCGGATATTTGACCCGCTATTTCCGTGAAAACGGGATCCGGATTGACCAGCAGCCGGGGGACGAGGAACTCCTGAAAAATACGGTCGATTTTGTATCCTTCAGCTATTATGTCAGCACCTGCGCTGCGGCTGACCCGAAAAACGTGCCGCGCGCTGTCGGAAATCTGATTGCGGGTGTGGACAATCCCTATCTGCCTGCGACTGAATGGGGCTGGCAGATCGACCCGAAGGGGCTTCGCATTGTGATGAACCAACTCTATGACCGATATGGCCTGCCGCTTTTTATCGCAGAAAACGGCCTTGGCGCGCGCGACACGCTTGTTCCCGGAAAAGACGGGGAACAGACCGTGAACGACGCCTATCGGATTGAATATTTGCGCGCGCATTTACAACAGGTTGCCGAGGCCATTGCCGACGGCATTGAGGTGCTGGGATATACAGTATGGGGGTGCATTGATCTTGTCAGCGCCTCCAGCGGCGAGATGCGAAAACGCTACGGTTTGATCTATGTAGATCGCAATGACGACGGAAGCGGCACGCTTCGGCGCTGGCGCAAACAGTCTTTTTTCTGGTATCAGTCTGTTATACACACCAACGGTGCATGTCTTACGGAAGCCGGCAGCCGGTATAACGGAACACAGACGGGAGAAATAACATGAAACAATTATCCGGTCACGGCATATCTGGCGGCGTCGCTGCCGGAAAACTCGTGACGCTGCTTTCTGCGCAGACCGGCGTGCCCCGCGAGACATCCCGGACACCGGACGAGGAACTGCAGCGCTTTGCACAGGCACTCCGGGAAGGGCTGTGGGAGTTGGACGCACTCCAAGAAACGGCGCGTTCACAGACCAGCGCAGAGGCAGCACAGATCTTTGAAATCCATAAAATGATGCTGCAGGACGAGGATTTCTGCACAGCTGTCCGCGAAAGGCTCAAAGCAGAGGCAATAAGCTGTGAATATGCTGTCCAGCAGACCGGAAAGCAATTTGAAACGCTGTTTTCCGCAATGGACGACCCTTATATGAAGGCGCGCAGCGCGGATGTACGCGATGTAGCTTCCCGTTTGCTGCGCTGCCTGCGCGGCGGCGCAGACGCGGCGGCCTTGCCGGATGCACGCTGTATCATCGCGGCAGAGGAACTGACGCCCAGCCAGACGATCCGGCTTGATCGGGAGAAGGTCGCTGCTTTTGTAACGGCGCGTGGCACGGCAAATTCACACGCGGCCATTCTGGCGCGAACAATGGGCATCCCCGCTGTCACCGGTGTCGATATGGCATCTCTTTTTGCAAAAAACGGTGCAGAGGCCATCGTCGATGCGGAGACCGGGGCCGTGTTTCTGGAGCCGGACGAGCAGACGTGCACACGATACGATTCCATTATGCGGAAACAGCAAAGCACGCGCTGCGCGATCCAGTCTGGCACGCAGGTGCCGCTTCATACCGCTGGAGGCAGAAGGCTTCGCCTGTTTGCTAACGTTGGCAGCAGCAGCGAGGTTGCCGGAGCGCTGCAAAACGGGGCGGAGGGAATCGGCCTGTTCCGCAGCGAATTTCTCTATCTGGGCCGCGAAAATGCGCCCAGCGAGCAGGAGCAGTTTCTGCAATACCGTGCGGCGGCGGAACAGATGGACGGCAGGATGGTGATCGTGCGTACGCTCGATCTTGGTGCGGATAAGCAGGCGGAGTATCTGAACCTGCCTGCTGGGCCAAACCCGGCGCTTGGCTACCGTGCGATCCGCATCTGCCTTGCGCAGCCGGACCTTTTTCGCGTCCAACTCCGCGCAATCTGCCGCGCTGCTGCGTTTGGAGCGATTGCGGTCATGTTTCCCATGATCACATCTGTATGGCAGGTACGGCAGAGTAAACAGATTCTTGCCGACGTTCAACAGACGCTGCGGGACGAGGGCGAGACGGATTGCCCGGACATACCGGTCGGCGTCATGATCGAAACGCCTGCGGCCGCGCTGCTCAGCGATGCGCTTGCGCAGGAGGTCGATTTCTTCAGCATTGGTACAAATGACCTGACGCAGTATACGCTTGCAGCCGACCGGCAGGAGCCAAGCCTGGAGGCCTACTATGAGCCGCGCCATGAGGCGGTTCTCCGACTTATCGAAATGAGCGTGCAAAGCGCGCACCGCCACGGTATTTGGGTTGGTGTCTGCGGCGAACTTGCGGCAGATCCGGCGTTGACAGACTGGTTTTACGATCTGGAAGTCGATGAGTTATCCGTATCGCCGCCCATGCTCCCGCGTTTATATCAGCAGCTTTCAAAACGATGAACAGAGTCGAAAAAGGCAGCCTGCAAGTCAGAAAACTTGCAGGCTGCTTTCTAAAAATCTGCATGATTAATTGTGGTCTGTTCGCTTGAAATAAGAATAAAAAGCAATTACCAGCCCAATAAGCGGAAAGATCACGCCGCCGATACCGGCGATCTCAAACGACGTAAATTGCATCAGCAGGATACAAACAACCCCTGCTAAAAGAAGAATCAAAGCAAAAAGAAGATCTTTGATTGTATTCATTTTTATATACTCCTCGCAATACAATATGGGTTTCATCAGCCAGCTATGCCGCGCGGGCTGTATACTGCCATTTATTGATACTGTTCCTGCAGGTATAGATACACTCTTGACTGAACCTTATCTGCCGTTTCGTCCTCTGTCGCGTCTCCGGCCAGATAGGGGGCGAGTTCTTCACGGATGATCTGTTCGACGGGATCTGTCGGATAGTCTGCTACTCGTAGACCATCGACCAGCTGGTAGAACAGATCGATCTCATGCTGCGTGATCGTTTCCTTTTCCAACTGCCCGGCAAGCTGCGCATGCAGGACAGAATCGTTGACAGGCAGGCGCAGCTGCATACTTTCCTGACAGGGCTGCGTCAGCAGGTAGCTCAAAAAAGCCCACGCGCCGGATTTTTGTTCGCTGTTTGCGTTGATAGCAAATAATTCCGAAAAATGCAGGACGCTGCCGTTTGCATGGTCACTGGGATATCCGCAGAATACATACTGCTCCATCGGCGGCAGCAGATAGCGCTCTGCGCGATACGCGACAGTTCCCGCGTCTGCAATCACATCATAATACAAAAGACCATTGCACGGAAAGGACTCCGCTTTAGCCGCTTCCTGCAACTCCAGCAGCTGCAGCTGCGCCTTAAACGAATCCGAATCGAAGCTGCAAGACGCTTTCTCGATATCCACATAATCCCGCGCACAGAGCGCAGCCATCGCCGGTGCATAGTCAAAGCCGTCCTCACCAGCGCTGTTTGCGATAAATGGATAAAGCGGAACATCGGAACTCACACAGGCTTTCAAAACAGCCTCAGGCGTAAATGCTGCCAGCCGCTTCGGATCGACGGCATAGGTGCTGATGCGATAGCCGACCGGCAGGCGGTAAATGCTGCCGCTCCGAGTCAGAGCCTGACGGATGCCGGAGTACATCGTATCCAGCGGCGCGGAGCTGTCCGCGTTCATCCACGGCAGCAGATCCTCAAACACGTCCGCGTCGCGCAGCTGCTGCCATTGCGTTTCGCGCAGCAGATAGATATCATAGCCCTTGCCAGTTCCAAGCTCGGTCAGTGCCAGTTCTTTTTCTTCGGTGGACTTCGCTTCAATCACTGTGACCCGGTATTGTGGATAAAGCTTCTGGAATTCACTCGCGTAAACTGTCAAGGGCAGGTCGCTGAATGCTGCCTGATACAGTGTGATATCCGTCGGCTCCGCCAGCGTTTCGCCGTCCGGCAGCCGTTCGTAGAAGCACGCGGCTTCGATGCTGCTGTTCAGCGCGAAGAAGCCCGCGCCAGTGCCAAGAACCGTCTGATAGTTGTTCGCTGCTGTGTTGGCGTTATCCTTCCAGCTCAGAACCGCCGCGACAGTCCCAGTTTCAAAATCCGGTTGTAACAAATACTCCTGATTCACAAGCAGAAGCCTGCCATCAACATCCAGTCCCATACCATGTACGTCCAGCGCCGCGCAGGAGAACTCCGCTTCCGCCTGTAGCGTCTCAGCGTTCAGCCGCACGACCTTCTCCGTCTCATAAAGCGTATCGCCCTCGACGCGCACATAGACTGCATCCGGAGCTGCCAGAATTTGCAGCAGCTGTCTGTCAAACGCGGCCTGCTCCGCAAGCTGCTGCCCATCCGCGCCGATTTTGACGACCCGTTCGGTAAAGAGCAGATAATATGCGCCGCTGCCGCCGTCAAATCCGCGCGGCTCTTCCGGGTAGACCTCCGCCAGCGGTACTGTGCTGAGAATCGCTCCGCCTGAATCATAGGTCGTGACCGAATAGCGGCCTTCCGGCGCGTCCACAGTGACAGGTTCTCCATCTGCATCAAAATAGAACGCCGGATAAGTCCCCGCAAGCAGCGCCAGCGCATCGCCAGCTTCGCACACGCCATACAGATATTCTGCATCCGGCAGTGGGAGTGCTGCAGTACTGCCGTCCGCATCCGTTACGCCAAGCGCCGCTGGAACGTTGGAATAGGAATAGATCCTGCCGTCCCAGACGCATTGCCCCTCGGCCTCCGCAGTTCCTTCCGGCAGCGGCCATGTCGTCTGCCGGTAACACTGCCCATCCGGCAAATTGCGAATGTCAAGCTGCACCTCTGAAGACACCTCCGGAGGCGTTTTCGCAGGCTCTGCATGAACTTCTTCCTGTGGGGCACAAGCTGTCAGAAAACATAAGCATACGACAAAAAGTACGAGTATGTTCTTTTTCATAGTTTTTCTGCATCCCTTGGCTGCTCAAAGCCGATCTTCACGATGATAAATCCACACAACAACCAATTTACATAATATCATTATAAAGCAACCAGAGGAAAAGTCAAGGATGAAGATGGAAAATAAATCAAAGCATAAAGCACAGCAATGCGCCTCGATTATGCCGCTGCTCCGTCGGCCTGAGAATCGAACCCTGTTTGATGTTAGGCCGCCTGCAAAGCGGAAAATTTGTGGTACTGCTTCTGGTTTTTGTGGAAGAAGCCGCGGATAGTCAGCAGCACGAATGCTGCGACAACAAAGTAATAGATCGGCTTTGCGATACCATTTGCACCTTGACCTCTGATACGATAAAGAGCATGACACGGCGTAGTTGGATAATAAATTGTTTTAAATAGATTTTAGTATAAATTTGTTTTTGTGTGCCATTAAAGTTTCCCGTGGCACCAAAATAAAAGTACAGCAGAGTAAAAGGGCTTGCTGCCTGCGGTTTGCAGACAACAAGCCCTTTCGGATGCTTGGGTTACTCGTTATTTCTTTTTTGCAGGGAGAATGCAGCAGATTCCTGAACTCATAGGGCCTTTTTCCACACTGCTCGCAGCGGCTGTAATGTTCCGGCCTGCAATACAAATGCAGAAACCCAGCTGACCTGATCTTTTGCGGAATATTGCACCGTCAGCTTGATAGACTTCTGGCTTTGCAGATCGCTCGCTACAGTCGAACTTGCTACCATCTGCCCGTCTGCCGTGTATGCTGCGAGGATATACTGCACGGAGACGCTGGAGGCGGTGTTATTGGTCAGTGTTACGGTAGTCGAGGTGGCGGAGGAGGAAACTGCATCCAGCGCGTATTTCTCTATCACCGTACTTGCCGTCATGCCGATGTTTACATTCTCCTGAACCGGCGGCACAGGCATCCAGTCGCTCCAGACTGTGTCATAGCCTTCCTTCTCGTACTTGACACGCCACCAGCCCTTCGGAACGTCCCACGAATATGCGCCGTTTGCATCCGTGGTCAGCGGGTTGATCTCATCCCAGTCCGAAGCATCCCACTTCGTCCCGTACTCAGTGCTGGACGGAGCGTGATCCCAGAAGCTGTCGTCGCTGTCGGCATCGGTATACTCAATCCAGTACGCCGTCGCTGTAACACCAGGCAGTCTGCTGTTGTCGCTGACATCATAGACATAGCCGCTCGGATCGATTTTCCATCTGAAGCTGAAAGCTGCTCCGGCAGATTCAGAGGCGCTCAGGAAACCGAATTCTCCAAGAATACTCTCGACATACGAACTGTTCTGCATGGACAGCAGCGGCAGAATCAACCCGCACGGGAAGGGCAGGGTAATGCCGGCAGCCGTCAGAATGATGCTCAGCCCCATTGCCGCAACAACACCATTGTTTGCCTTGGAGGCAGTTTCGAGCCGTTTCAGCGCCGCAGCCTTTTCGGCTTCCCCCATAGAGGATGCAAGAACCGCCTGCCGCGCGTCTTCAAGCGAGACTCTGTTGCTATCCCATGTGATCAGCTTATCGGCATAGCCAAGTACCTCGACAAAGGAGAAATAGGAATCGATATTCTCTGCCGCACTGATATGTTTGCCATCGATCAGGAACGTTGTAAGCTTGTCCTTCGTAAAATCAATGATTTCGCCGCGAACCTTATCTTCTCCGTATTCCGCGACCTTGAGGTAAAGCTTGGCTCCATAGTCGTCCTCCATTACCTCATAGCCGTATTGTCCGGCGTTGCTCGGGTCAAGGTAGGAAGGAATGATATCCGTGAGAATGTTAAAGTCAAGCTGTGCATCTACATCCACCATCTTTATGATGCCGCTCAGCTGCTTATCCGTGCTGACCAGATCCTCAATGCAGTCATGCAGCTTCCCATTCAGTACGTTTTTGATGGGCGTGCTGGCGCCGTTTACATATCGGGCAGCGCCATAATCGATCGTGCCGGAGAACTGGATCGGTGTTTTTGCCTGCGAGGAAGCAGTTGTGCAGGCCATCCAGTCAGGCTATCGCCTGATCGACACCGCTGCTGCCTATGGCAATGAAGAAGCGGTTGGCCGGGCCATTCGCCGCTGCGGAGTGCCAAGAGAAAATCTGTTCATTACCACAAAGCTGTGGATCCCGGACATCAGCTATGAGGGAGCAAAGCGCGGCTTTGCGCTGTCACTGGAAAAACTGGGGCTGGACTATCTTGATTTGTATGTGATTCATCAGCCATACCACGATGTATTCGGCGCGTGGCGGGCAATGGAAGAACTGTTCACGGAAGGGAGGGCTCGGGCAATCGGTGTGGATAATTTCACACAGGATCACCTGGCGGATTTCCTGTTCTGGAATAAGATGAAGCCTGCCGTGAATTTACTGGAATGCAATCCATTTTTCCAGCGTGAGGATGAACGGACCTATCTCAAAACGCAGGAAATCCAGATGCAGGCATGGTCGCCGCTGTCTGCCGGTCAGAATGACTTGTTCCATAATGAAATCCTTTGTAAAATTGGAGTTGCCCATGGCAAATCCGCGGCGCAGGTGGTGCTGCGCTGGCTGACCCAGCGGGGCATCGTGCCGCTGGTCAAATCCTCGAATTCCCAGCGTATGAAGGAAAATCTGGACATTTTTGATTTTACGCTCTCAGAAAATGAAATGCAGCAGATTGCCACGCTGGATACCGGGCACACCTGCTTTGCCCCGCGCAATACCGGCGCATCCGTGACTGCGTTTTTGGAGCAAGCCGTCGCGGGCTAAGTTCTGTCCGACGGGCGTTGGAAATAAAAAGTGGACTCCCCAAAATGGAAAGTTAGGCAAGGGAAAACAGGAGCGCCTGAAAAAACGGAAAAGCGGTGCAGCATACTTGCTTTTTGGGCTGTGCTGCTGGTATGATAAGCAAAAATGCGCGGCGCAGATTGAACGGCCGGGCGGGAAAGGAACAGCGGCGATGACAGAAAGGGAACAGCGGGTACAGTGGTTTCAGGAGGCCCGGTTCGGGATGTTCCTGCATTGGGGACTCTACGCGATCCCAGGGCGCGGCGAATGGTATATGAGCGGAGCCCGGATGCCAGCGGAGGAATATGAGCGCTATATGCGGGAGTTTACTGCGAAAGCCTATGACCCACGAGACTGGGCGCGTCGGGCAAAACAGGCCGGAATGCGGTATGTCGTACTGACAGCGAAGCATCACGACGGCTTTTGCCTGTTTGACTCGAAATTGACGGATTACAAGAGCACAAACGCGCCCTGCGGACGCGATCTGGTGCGGGAATTCGTGAACGCGGTGCGCGCCGAGGGGCTGCGCGTGGGCCTATACTACTCCCTGATCGACTGGCACCACCCGGATTTCCCGAAATACAACGATCCCAACCATCCAATGCGCCAAAATCCTGCTTATCAAAACGAGCAAATCGATTTTGACCGTTATCTTGCGTACATGCACGGGCAGGTCGAGGAGTTGGTCACAAACTACGGAAAGATTGACATCCTGTGGTTCGATTTTGCCTACGGCGACCTGCGCGGCGAGGCATGGAAGGCGACAGAACTGATGAAGATGGTGCGCAGCCACCAGCCAGATGTGGTTGTGGACAACCGGCTCGAGGCCAGCGGCGAGGGCTTTGGAAGTCTCGTCACGGAAAACCCGGCGTATTACAGCGGGGATTTTGTCAGTCCCGAGCAGCTTTTGCCGCCGGAGGGCATCCGCAATGTCCGCGGAGAGCGCGTTCCATGGGAACTCTGCACGACCATGAACAACAACTGGGGCTATGTGCCCTATGACACGAATTATAAGCCCGCATCCATGCTGATTCGGAAGCTGGTTGAGTGCGTCAGCAAGGGCGGCAATATGATCCTGAACGTCGGCCCGGACGCAACCGGACGCTTTCCTGCGCAAAGCTGCCGGCTGCTTGACGAGATCGGCGCATGGATGGCGCGCAACAGCGAGAGCATCTACGGCTGCGGCAGTGCAGAACTCCCGAAGCCGGACTGGGGCTGGTATACCAGAGGGGCAGGAAAACTCTATGCGCATGTGCTCGAAGCGCCGCTCGGCCCGCTGCCGCTGACCGGTCTTGTGCCGGAGCGGATCGGTGCAGTGCGCCGTCTCGCGGACGGCGGCGAGGTGGTGCGCGGCGAAAGCTGGGTTACAAACGCATATGAAAATCTGGCCTTCGTCACCTTCGGAACGATCCCGCAGTATACCTATCCGCTGCCGGACCCAATCGATACCGTTCTGGAGATCGAATATAACGAGTAAAATCAGCAAATCCGCAGTCCGTTCACCCGGACTGCGGATTTTTGAGACTGGGACTCGACGCGGGACATCCGCGCTTGATTTCGGCGGACGGATATCGCATAATAGACGCAGATCAAATCCGGCGTCGCTGGAGAAGGGAACTGTGGAACATGGAAAAGCAAATACAAGCGAACGTCGTTTTTACAGACGATGCGTATCTGAAAACAAGATATCTGCCCCGTGAAGACGGCGGCTATACCATTCGGGTCGGCCGCGGCGGCCGCAGGGATATTCTGGCCTGCAAGGAACTGTATGGCAAGGCGGTCAAGACAGCGCGGGAACTGGACTGCACGGCCTGCGCATTTGACCTGTGTGCAGCAGCAGAACTCGGACAGGAAGGGCTGTTCGCGGCGGTCGAGGGCGTCTGCGGCGGCGCGTATCAGAAAAAATTTGCGCTGGACGGCCGCTGGGAACCGGAACTGACATGCAGCTTTCCCGGCGCGGACGCAGTGCAGCTGAAAAAGGCGTGGGAACTTGCCCGATCAATCATGCAAACGCGCAATCTGGTAAACTGCCCGTCTAATCTGCTCTGGCCGAATATGTTTGCACAGCGGCTGAAAGACATGGCGGAGGGACTTCCAATCGAAGCGGAACTCTATGATAGACAGGCGCTGGAGCGGCTGGGACTGCGTGCGCTTCTGACCGTCGGCGACAGCAGTGCCCATGCACCTGTGATGGCCGTCCTGCGCTATACCGGCGCGCCGGGAAGCCGCCGGAGGCTCGGGCTTGTCGGAAAGGGCGTGACGGTCGATTCGGGCGGGTACTGCCTGAAAGCCGCTTCGTCCATGGCCGGGATCAAGGGCGATATGGCGGGCGGAGCCGCGGCAGCCGCTGCCGTGCGTGCACTGGCGGCAAACGGTGCGGCTGTCAATGTAACGGCGGTTGTTCCGATCTGTGAAAACCGCATTTCTAATGCGAGCATGCTGCCTGGCGACGTCATTACCAGCTTCTCCGGCAAAACGATTGAGATTCTGAACGCCGATGCTGAGGGTCGGCTGATTCTTGCCGACGGCCTCGCGTGGGCCGCAGAAAAGGAGGGCTGCACCCATCTGGCGGATATTGCCACACTGACCGGCGCGATCTGCGCGATGCTCGGCTTTGTGACGACCGGCGTGATGGCTAGCGACGACAGGCTTTATGATTGCCTCGCGCGCGCGGCAGCGCGCTCCGGCGAGAAATTCTGGCGCATGCCGGATGATCCCGAATATGAAACCCTGATCGAGAGCGACTATGCGGACGTCCGAAACACCAGTAAAGACGGCTGCGGCGCAATTACGGCCGGGCTGTTCCTGAAAAAATTCACAGCCGATCGGCCATGGCTGCATCTGGACATTGCGGGGACGGCGGACAACAGCGGCATCGTCTGGCAGCATCAGGTTCCCGGCGCGACCGGGACTGCCGTCAGTACGCTCTATCATCTGGCGCAGGTGCTTTTTGAAACAAAGGAGGAAACAGCATGAATATGCCCCTAATTGAAGCTTGTGTGGATTCTTACGCTTCCTGCAGGGCGGCGTGGCTTGGCGGCGCGGACCGGCTGGAACTGTGTGCGCATCTTGTCATCGGTGGAACAACACCTTCGACGGCACTGTTCCGGCAGGTGCAGCGCGATATTCCGGTTAAGACGAATGTTCTGATCCGTCCGCGCTTCGGTGATTTTCTTTACAGCAAGGAAGAACAGGAGCAGATGTGCGATGAGATCCGGATGTACCGCGAACTTGGCGCGAACGGCGTTGTGATCGGCGCGCTGACGCCGGACGGCGATCTGGACATACAAAGCATGCGCCGGATGATGGACTGCGCAGGTGGGATGGATGTGACACTGCACCGCGCGTTCGACATGACACGCGACCCAATGCGGACGCTGGAGGACGCAATTCAACTCGGCTGCAAAACCATTCTCACGTCCGGACAGCAGAAGGACGCGCTGACCGGCGTGGAACTTCTGCGGGAACTGTATGACAGAGCGAATGGAAGAATCGATATTATGGCGGGCTGCGGTGTGAAAAAATGGAATATTCAGGAAATTCATGACCGCGCGGGCCTTGTGGTGTTCCATACGACCGGGCGCAAAGACGCGCTCGACAGCGGCATGCGCTACCGCAAGCAGACCGTGGCGATGGGGCTGCCGTCTTTGTCCGAGTATGAGATCTGGCAGACGGATGAGGAGGAATTCCGTGCTTGCGCCGAGATTGTCCACAGCTTCGCAGGAGCGGGCGCATGAGACTTTCAGATGGAGAACTGCGCTGGATGCAGGCGCGGCTGGCACAGCGGTACGCAGCGGCAGGCCGCGATGCGCAGGAAAAGCTGGAGCGGCAGCTTGCGGTGCTTGCGCCTGACCAGGCGCTTCTGACAAGCTGGTGCTATGCTGCAAGTCCGCTTAGCGACTGGGCAAATTACGATTTCTCTCTTTTTAGTTCCTGCGCGGCGCACGCGCTGCATTTATGGGAACAGTCGCCAAGTGTTCGTGCGCTTCCGGAGCAGCTGTTTCTCAATTATGTCCTCCATCCGCGCGTCAATGAGGAGGAACTCTGCGATTGCAGAGGCGTTTTTTACGCGCAGCTGGCAGAAAGAATCCAAGGCCTTTCTGCATGTGAGGCGATTCTTGCAATCAATGCCTGGAATGCGGAGCAGGTCTGCTACCGCTCGACGGATGGGCGAACCATCAGTGCGCTGGGCGCGCAGCGCTCAGGCTTTGGGCGCTGCGGCGAGGAATCCACGTTCGCGGTCAACGCGCTGCGAGCAGCCGGGATTCCGGCGCGGCAGGTGTATACGCCCCGCTGGGCGCACTGCGATGATAACCACGCCTGGGGCGAGGCGTTCTGCGACGGCGCGTGGCACTATCTCGGCGCGTGCGAGCCGGAGCCGGAACTTGACCGCGGCTGGTTTACCGGTGCGGCCAGCCGCGCGCTTCTGGTGCACAGCCGCTGCTTCGGAAGACCCGCGGCAGACGATACGGTTATCTCGACAGACGGCGCGGTAACGTTTCTGAACCAGACGGCGCGCTATGCGCCCGTTCGGACACTTACGGTGCTTGTGCGCGAACCGGATGGCCGGCCGTCTGCTGGCGCGGAGGTGACGTTCGGCATTGTCAACGCGTCGGAAATTTTTCCGGCGGCAGTCCTCCGGACAGACAGCAGCGGTGCTGCGCGGCTTTGCTGCGGCTATGGCGATCTGGTTGTACAGGCGCGGAAACACGCGCTGCGCAGCGAAACGCTTTGCCTGGCCGCACAGCAGACGCTGGAGTTGACGCTTGCGGAGCCGGAGACGCCTTCCGGCCGCTGGGAAGCACGCACATTCCGTGCGCCGAAGGAGCACTTGCCCGCGAGAAAGGCGCTCGACCCGGCGCAAAAGGTGCGCACCACAGAAAAGCTGGCGGCGGCAAATGAAAAACGCCGCCTCCGGGTAGAAGCGGCGTATGACCCTGCCTGTGTGCAGAAGCTGCACGCGCAGTTTGGCTATGGTGCGGAGATAGAAGCGCTTCTGCATGCAGGCTACGGGAATTTTGCGGCTCTGGCGGAGTTCCTGGCGGAGCCTGCGTTTGTGCCGGAACAGAAACTTGCGCTTTTGCGCACACTCTCGGAGAAGGATCTGTGCGATGTCCGAACGGAGGTGCTGCGGGAGGCGCTGATGTCTGCCGCAGACGGTCTGCCGCAGGACGCGTTTACAATGCGCTATGTTTTGTGCCCGCGTATCGGCACAGAGCCGCTGGCCTGCTGCCGGGAAACGTTGTTGGAGTACTTTTCAGAGGCGCAGAAGCAGAGGTTTTGCCAGCAGCCGGAGCAGATCTGGCAGTGGATTCGGGGAAACATCCGGCAGGCGCCGGAGGCAGAGTATCGGCAGATTGTGACTTTGCCTGTCGGAGCGATGCGTCTGCGCTGTGCAGATCTGCGTTCGCAGCGGCTGCTGTTCGTTATGCTCTGCCGGGCGCTGGGCATGGCGGCACGGCTCAATCCGCACAGCGGTGCGGCGGAGTATTTCTCCGGCGGTCGCTTTCTCTCTCCGGAGGAGGGGCAGACTATATCTGCGGCACTGTGTCTGCAGAAGCGGCCCGGCGAGACATGGCAGGCGGGCGCGGACTTTGGTCTGTCTGTGCGCACCTACGACGGCTGGATGCCGCTGGATTTGTCTGAACTTTCGTGGCAGGGCAACTGTATGACGGTTTTACTATGCCCAGGCATTTACCGTGTCCTGACCGACAACCGTCTGCCGAACGGTGATCTGCGTGCGGCGCGGCTGGATTTTCAGATCGACGCGGGAAAGACAGCCTGCGTGCAGCTGCAGAAGCAGCCAGTTGCATTTGCAGAGTTGGCCGTAGATTTTACGCTGGCCGACTTTGAAGCGGAAGCGCTGGATGGACGCAAAGCCTCCGCCGCAGAGTTGACGCAGGAGTTGACGCTGCTTCTATGGTTGGATGCGGGAAGCGAACCAACGGAGCATCTTTTGAATGAACTGCTGGCAAGCCGCGAGCGCATCCGGGGACTGCACATGGTGTTTTTCCTATGCGCACGGCAGGTGATGCAGAACGAAAAGCTGCGCGCCGTGCTTGCGGCTTTCCCGGAAGCGGAGGTCTGGCTGAGTGCCGATTCCGCAGAACCGGCGGCGCGAAGCGCTTATACAGACCCGGACAGACTGCCGCTGCTGATTCTGTGCGACCGCCCGCGCCATATCATCCATGCTTGCGCCGGATACCGCGTCGGCAGCGTAGACACCGCGCTGGCCTTCTGTCAGCTGGAAACAAAGTAACAATTCACTGGATATTTTCAGAAAACGCAGGGACGGACAAATTTGTCCGTCCCTCAACTTGTCAAAGAACCCCGCTTTCGAGGAGCGAAAGCGGGAGTTTTTTCGTAATTTGGACAAAACCAAGCGAAAATGAAGGCGAAAATGGAGTTTTTCCAACTCCATACCGCCAGCTTTTTGAGATTCATAGCAGCAAATTTAAGCCTGACCCATCGTGTGACGGCAGCCCGGCCTCGGTGGTGCGTGTAACGCATCGCGTGTCTTTCCTTCGCGTCCGCAAAGACCCGTTCAATCGTTTCCTTGCGCTGTGCGTAAATTGCTTTCGCACGATCCGTTTTTCGTATCTGCTCCACTAAATCCAGATACTCCTGCCAGATGTGCGTCGTGTGTGTCTTTTGCCCCTTTTCATTCGCCCCGCATTTCGCTTTGCATGGGCAATTCCGGCACTGCTCCGGCGTGCTTCGGTAGGTCCGCTTGCCATCCCGGTCTGTCGTCGTATGCCGCAGGACCCCGCCCCGCGGGCAGGTATAGGTGTCATTTGCCGGATCGTAGGTATATTCCCAAGGCTTGTATCTGTCCTGCCGCCCGGTGTATCTTGTATACGGAAGCACCAGGACTCTTCCATCCTCTATCGTTTTCTTCGCGATCCACGGGGTCTTGTAGCCCGCGTCCATTGTGACAAACTTTACTTCGTTGAATTTCCTTGTGACTTCATCATATACGGCATCCCATGCCACACTGTCGTGGACGTTCCCTGCCGTTACCTCCACACCGAGAACAAACCCGCTTTTGTCGCAGACTGTATGTGCCTCATACGCAAACTGCCGTTCATGCTCTCCTTTTACGAACATTCCGCAGTCCGGGTCTGTTGTGGAGACCGTCTTTTCTGCTGTCTCTCCGCCGCTGGGATCCTGCGGATCGTTGTCGTCATCGTCTTCCTCCTCGATCGGCTTCTTCCCCAGCTTTTCGCGCTCTGCATTGACCTCCCGGCGACGTTCACCTGTATTTCCCGGTATGTCTGCCGCAGCGACGCGATCCCGAACAGGTGCTGGATCAGCACCATCTTGATCAGTACCACCGGGTCGATCCCCGGACGGCCGTTGTCATGGCAGTAATATGGCGACAGCAGCGCATACAGCCACTCGTAATCCATGACCCTTTCGATCTTCCGCAGCAGATGATCCTCCGGCACCAGCGCCTCCAGATCCACGATCACCGGCTCCCGCCGTGCATCTTTTCTTCGTTCTTCCATTTCCGCTCCTCGCTTTTTCTCTATTATACCAGATCTCGAGACACTTTTGGGGCTTTTTTGACAGACTGGCGCATAGGAGAGCGTCTCCTATGCGTAGGGGGTGGGGTATTGAAAGTGAGATGGGGGAAATTTGCACAGCACCCTGTAGGGGCCGATGCCCACATCGGCCCGTTGGGAAGTTGCGAATTCGCTGCAGATTACCGTAAAAACGGTGCAATCTGCCGGGTCGATGCGACGCCCGCAGGCTAGTTTCGAGGCGCAACCGCGCATCGCGCGGCTCTTAGCGCCGAAGATGGGCATCGACCCCTACACCGAAACGGGCAGTGCATGCGTATGTGCCGCAGCTTTTCGCAAAATCAGCTGCACTCTGCCGGGCGGACAGAGTCGTCCACCCCTACGAAGCAGAACGATATCGATCGTGATCGGACTTTTTTGACGCGCTGGCTTTTTTGACAGACTGGGACAAATTTGTCCGTCCCTTTCAGGCAGGCGCAGAAACGTATGAAAATGGATTGTTTTGACATGCTGCGCCTGTTGAGAATCAGAATTTTACTGCAGGATGCCTTCTTTGGATTCAGAAGCGGATGCTGTGTGTGCATCTGTATCCATGGAGACACGAATCTGCTCAATATGATGGTTTGCAACCCGCGTGATCTGCACATGCAGGCCTTCAAAGTCAAACGAAGCGCCGGAATCGGGGAGCCGTCCGAACTGCTCCATGACCCAGCCGCTGACGGAGGCCATATCCGAGTCGGATTTCAGACCGAAATAATCTGCAAAATCGTCAAAACTCATTTCTGCATCGACCAGATAGGTGCCGTCGGTGCTCTTACTGATCGGCGTTTCTTCTTCGTCATGCTCGTCCCAGATCTCGCCGACCAGTTCCTCCAGAATGTCCTCCATCGTCACAATTCCGCAGGTGCCGCCGTATTCATCGACTACAACGGCGACATGCGTTTTTGCCTGCTGGAGTTTTTTGAGCAGCAGACTGATAGATTCCATCTCCAGCGCATAGACCGGCGGCAGAATAATGTCTCGAAGCGGCTTATCCGTCACGCCGCAGCCAACATAAAAGTCCTTCTGATGGATGGTGCCAAGAATATTATCAATAGAATCCTGATAGATCAGGAGCCTTGAATATTTTGTCTCCGTGAACAGCGCGGCAACCTCTTCCTTGGTGGCTGTGACCGGAAGCGCGGCCAAATCAGTACGGTGGATCAAAATGTCCTCCGCTCGCTGTTCGGAAAAATCAATCGCGTTTTTGAGCAGTTCGCCCTCGTTTTTATCGATGCTGCCGTCCTGCTGCACCTCATCGACAAGCATGAGCAGTTCTTCCTGCGACATTTTATTGTCTGATTTGAGATGGAAGACCTTCGCCAACAGCTTTTTCCAAAGTGAAAAAATCGCGTTCAGCGGCGTAAAGACCCAGATCAAGATCTGCAGCATCGGCGCAGACAGCATAGCGCATTGCTCCGCACAGTCCTTCGCAATACTCTTCGGTGAAATTTCTCCGAAAATCAGCACAACGACCGTGACGACGACGGTAGAGATCGTGGCGCCTGCGTCGCCGTAATGCTTGACAAACAGCACAGTGCCGATCGAGGCTGTGGCAATATTCACGATGTTGTTTCCAATCAGAATCGTAGACAGCAGCCGGTCGTAACATTCGAGCAGCCTGCAGACCAGCGCTGCCCGTTTATTCCCTTTCTCTGCAAGGGTCTTGAGCCGTGTTGTGTTTGCGGAGGAAAAAGCCGTTTCCGTCGCCGAAAAATAGGCGGAGAGAATCAGACAGCCTGCCATGATAATCAGGCATGTGGTGGTAGACAATGTAAGTAAACTCCTTTTCTGTTATCTGATTATTTGCATGTAAAGACGCAAAAAAGCACGTCCACCCTGCATCTAGCAGCGCAGATATGCTTCCAAAAACAGATGACAGATCAGACGTGTACTATGACAATCGCTGTCGTCAGAATCCATTCGGTTCATTCCTTTCTCATAAAATCAGGTTTATTATAACAAAAATCACGAATTCGTCAAGAAACAAATTCACCAGAAAGCAGAGGCTTTTGTCGGTCCGACAGAGTTGCTGCTTGCTGAAAGCGGCTTGGGTTGATGTTACAGAGCAGGGGACCGTCGTCACTCCGCCTGATAAACGATCTCGCCGTTTACAATGGTCATGTACGCCTCGCCGCCGATGGTGGTCAACGGGTCTGCTGTCCAGAGAACAAGATCGGCGTCCTTGCCCGGTTCCAGGCTGCCGACACGGTCGGCAATGCCGAGGCTTTTAGCCGGGTTGATGGTGATGGCATGCCACGCTTCCTCCATCGGCAGTCCAGCCGCTGCTGCAAGTCCAGCCGCCAGCGGCAGATATTGCAGCGGAATGACCGGTGCATCGGTAATGATGCTGACCGTCAGTCCTGCGCGGTATAAAACGCCCGCCGTCGTAAAGCTTTTGTTCCGCAGTTCGACCTTGCTCTTGCTGCCGAGCGATGGGCCGACAAAGACCGGATATCCTTCTTCGGCCAGTTCATCTGCGATGACCTCGCCGTCTGTGCAGTGGTCAAGCGTCAGCTTCAGATTAAACTCACGCGCGATGCGCACGGCGGTCAGAATATCGTCCGCGCGGTGTGCATGGCACTTGATCGGGATCTCGCCATTCACGACCGGGAGCATCGCCTCCAGCTTCATGTCCAGCGGCGGATTTTTCCCAGCGGCCTTGTCGTCGCGGTAGCGTATGGTGCGCATCAGCAGTTCGCGCAGCAGACCGGCCACGGCCATGCGCGTCATGGGGCTCTGCTTTTTGTTCTGCCCGTAGCAGCCCTTTGGGTTTTCGCCGAACGCGCATTTCATTGCTGCGGGCGACCGCAGTACCATCTTGTCAACGCGCTTGCCAGCCAGCTTGAGGATGGCGAACGTGCCGCCGACGACGTTTGCACTGCCGGGGCCGGTGCAGGCGGTCGTTACGCCGCCGCGAAGCGCCAGACCGAACGCCTCATCCTGCGGATTGATCGAGTCGATGGCACGCAGCTGCGGCGTCAGCGGATCAACGATCTCGTTATAGTCCATGCCTTCCCAACGCATGGATTGATTGTCAAGGCCGATGTGGCAGTGTGCCTCCACGCAGCCCGGCGTGAGCAGCCGCCCCTGCGCATCAATGACCTTTGCGCCCACGGGCGCGTCGATTTCCGGCGCGACAGCAGCGATTTTTCCGTCCTCGATCAGCAGGCATCCATTTGGAATGTCCGCTCCGGCCATCGTTTTGATGTGTGCGTTCTGAATCAGCAGCATATTGTATCTCCTTTCACAGCGCCAATTCGCTGTTTCCTCCAGTATAACGCGAGCCGCCGCCAAAAAGCAAGCGCTGTTTTTCCCCCAGTCCGCTAGACAAAAAAGGCAGATGCTGTTATGATAGAAACAGAAAATCCAAAAACGACGATCAAGGAGATTGCTATGAAACAGTATTATCTTGGAATTGAGTTCGGTTCCACGCGCGTCAAGGCCGTCCTGATCGACGGCGAGCACCGCATTGTCAAAAGCGGTGATTACACATGGAAAAGCAGTCTGGAAAACGGCGTCTGGACGTATCATATGGAGGATGTGCAGACCGGCCTGCGCACCGCCATTCGCAGCCTCGGCGAACTGCCCGGCGCCGTTTCGGCCATGGGCATTTCCGGCATGATGCACGGCTATCTGGCCTTCGACAAGGACTGGAACCTGCTGGCTCCGTTCCGCACCTGGCAGAACACCATGACCGGCGAGGCAGCCGAGCAGCTTACGGCGGAATTCGGCTTCAACATCCCGCAGCGTTGGTCCATTGCGCATCTGTATCAGGCTGTACTGAACGGCGAAGCGCACGTCAAAAATATTGCGCACATCACAACGCTTGCAGGCTATGTCCATTATTTGCTCACGGGCGAAAATGTTCTCGGCGTGGGAGAAGCCTCCGGTATGTTCCCCATTGACAGCGAAGCGCTGGATTATGACGCGGCCATGCTCGAAAAGTTTGACGCACTGATTGCCAAATACGGCTTTGCGTGGACGGCGCGCAGCGTTCTGCCTAAGGTTCTGACAGCAGGACAGGCTGCAGGCGCTCTGACGCAGGCAGGAAGCACGTTCCTTGACGGCCTGCTGTCTGCCGGTATCCCGTTCTGCCCGCCCGAGGGCGACGCAGGCACCGGCATGACGGCGACGAACGCCGTCGCACCCAGAACCGGCAACGTCTCGGCAGGTACGTCTATCTTCGCCATGGTCGTTCTGGAAAAGCCGCTGTCGAAGGTCTATCAGGAGATCGACATGGTCACCACGCCCAGCGGCAAGCCTGTCGCCATGGTACACTGCAATAACTGCACGAACGATATGAACGCATGGGTGAGTCTGCTCGGCGAGACGGCGAAGCTGTTCGGCGCGGAGGTTTCGACCGGCGAATTGTTTACAAGGCTTTACCAGAAGAGCCTTGAGGGCGATGCTGACTGCTCCGGCGTCCTGACCTATAACTATATGGCCGGCGAGGGCATCACACATCTGGACGAGGGCCGTCCGATGGTCGTCCGAAAGCCAGAAAGCAGCTTTACGCTTGCAAATTTCCTGCGTTCCCAGCTTTACGCAACCATGTCAACGCTCAAGCTTGGTATGGATATTCTCGCAGAAGAGCATGTTGCCATCGACTCCCTGACCGGCCACGGCGGCCTGTTCAAGACGCCGGTTGTCGGCCAGAAGTATATGGCTGCTGCCTGCCGCGCACCTGTGACCTGTATGGAATCGGCGGGCGAGGGCGGGCCTTACGGCATGGCGCTGCTTGCGTCCTATCTGGTGCAGAAACAGGACGGCCAGACGCTTGAACAGTATCTGGAGACTGAGATTTTCGCGGACGTCAAGCGCACGACGCTTGCGCCCGATCCCGAAGATGAAGCCGGCTTCGACCGCTATCTTAGCTGGTACCGCAGCGCACTCGCAGCGGAAAATGCCGCAGTAAAAGCGTTCTGATCAATCATTCCGAAAACAAGGAAAAGGCTCCCCGTCTCCGGGAAGCCTTTTCTGCTTACATGGCCGAGGAAATCGCGTCTACAGCCTTTTCTGCTCCGTTTTGAATGGCCTTGGCGGCCTGTTTCGTCATGCGGTATGCGTCGCTGTTTTTCGGCAGCATCATCGCGCCCAGCGCGCCGACGGCGACACCTGCGCCCATGGTCAGAAAAAAGCCCCGTACTGTCATATGCGCACCTCTTTACCGCATCGCTGTACCGGACGTACTGCCGGTCACAGTTCTGCCGGTTGCCGTACCGCTCTGGCTGTAGCCCGCGCCGTTGTAGCCGGGGTTGTAGTTTGTGCCGTTATACACGCCGCCATAGCCGTTTGTGCCGTTGACATAGCCGTTCCGGGTCGTGGAGACGTTGGAATAGCCGTCGTAATACGGCTGCGTCGCCGCACACGCGGTCAGAGACGCCGCGAGCATCAGCGCGGCCAGCATCAGAATCAAGCCTTTTTTCATGAGAAATTCCTCCTTTTTTGCGAATCATATCGCTGAGGCTAGTTTCTGCAAGCACTGCACGCGGTATGCTGTGAGTTTTTTACAGAGCAGGAATCGATAAAAATCGATATAAGCATATTGAAAGTTTGCGTTTATGCTGTATAATAAAAAACAGATAAAAATGAGAAGGAGAACGCTCATGAAAAAGCTGTCCATCAAAAAAGGCGTGCAGTGCATGGCCTGTCTGGAGTGCGTCCGCGCCTGCTCCAACGCATACTATAAGGAATTCCACCCCGATAAGGCTGCCCTGAAGATCGTTCAGCGCGGCGAAAACGTCCGCCCCATGGTCTGCGTCCAATGCGGCAAGTGCGCCGAGGCCTGTCCCTCCGGGGCGATCACCCAGAACCCCAAGGGTGTCTGGATGATCAGCCGCAAACTCTGTACCGGCTGCGGCAAGTGCGTCGAAGCATGTCCCTTCGGCCTCATCGTCAAGGACGAGGCTGCCCCGTATTCCAGTAAATGCACCGCCTGCGGCATCTGCGTCAAGGCATGTCCCATGGAACTGCTGGAGATTGTTGAAAAATAAACCCAAAGCGGCGGATTTGCGAATCTGCCGCTTTCGTTTATCATAAAGATAGCTAGCTGCAGATTTGCGGGCTGATCAAGCCTCCGGCGGCACTATCTTTTCTGCCTTGCCGGAAAAGACAGGGGAGAAGCGGTAAAAACGCCCTGCGTTTAGAATTTGCAGAGTAGTACGAATTCGCCGAAGATTTCCATAAAAACAGTGCGTCCTGCCGGGGCGATGCGACGCCCGCAGGCTAGCTTTGAGGCGCAACCGCGCGTAGCACGGTTCTTAGTGCCGAAGATGGACATCGCTCCCTGCGAAGCTTATACGCACAGCGTCAAAAAATTTTGAACGCTATCAAATTTCGCGGGAAAAGCCCGGAGGGAAATCAAACTCCCTCCGGGCTTGTTTTCCCGATTTTTTGTGCTGGTTCGTATCAGAAAAATTGCCTTATATTATGTAAATTCATTCGCCTTCGGCCGAACTGTCCTGGCCCTCCGGCTTCTTCTCTTTTTCTACCCAGACCATGCCGACCAGAAGCAGAAAGATTCCTGCGGCGCGCAACAGGCTGAATGTTCCGTAAAATACATAGTCAAGTGTCAGAGACATGCCTAGATTGCCTGCCAGCATCAGAATTGACGACACAAGCGTGTTCGAGCGCAGCGTCCCGACAATCTGCAAAAGCTGTGCCAGCAGTCCGCAAATACTCCCGAGATACACCCACCACGGGACGCAGACGATATGGCCCCATGCCAGTTCGTTCCCATTTTTCAGTACAAGCATCAGCAGCAGAGACAAGACGGTTGCCTCTACATAGTTAATCAGCGCGCCGTTCGCCGTGCCGAACAGCTTCCCGGCCCGAACGTTGGTCATGCGGTTGATGGAGTTGAAAAAGCCGTTGATCAGCGCGGTCAGATAATAGATCATGGTGCAGCCCTCCCTCAGTTTAAAACAACCAGAATCACGCCCAGCAGCACCAGCGCGTATCCCGGCAGCTGCTGTCTGCGGATGCGCGTGACCGGCATACCGAACAGGCCGAACCGGTCGATGAGCGCGGAGGAAACAAGCTGTCCGGCGGTCGAAAGCGCCATAAACGCGCTCGCGCCGACATGCAGCGTGCACCAGCTGGACGACGCGACGATGGCAATACCCATCACGCCGACGAGATACACATACCACGGCGCGCCTGCAAACCGCAGTGTTTGCCGCTTTGCCAGCAGATACGCAAACAGCAGAACGAGCGCGATCGCGTGCACAAAAAAGCAGATGCCGAACAGGCTGAAATAATTGCCCATCTGACCGTTGAGCGAAACCATGACGCCCTGTAAAATACCGGCCAGAAGCAGCAGTCCGAGATACAGCAGAAAAATCCCTTCTTCCTTATCGATCTGCGCGTATCTTACCACGGAACCGTCGTATTTTCCAGCCCTGTTTTCTGCCTTGACAGGATGAATGCACACAGATATAATCACTGCATCAGGAAAACAGGAGGCGGAACGCCGTGGCGACAACAAGGAACTATCTGGATTTTGTCTGTACACAGCTCGAAGGGATCCGCGGCGTAGACTATAAGCGGATGTTCGGCGAGTACCAGATCTATGTCAACGACAAGCCCGTCCTGCTGGTCTGCGACAACACGGTATTCGTCAAAAATCACCCGGCGCTTGCGCATCTGCTGGCCGAAGCGCCGGAGGGTCTTCCGTATCCGGGCGCGAAGCCGCAGAAAATTCTGGACGTGGAAAACCGCGCGCTGACCGCGCAGGTCCTGGAAATTCTGGAGCGCGTCACGCCCGTTTCCAAACGCCGCGTACAGAAGACCTACGGCGCGCTTTGATGGAAATCCATAATCTGTATACTTTGGACGCGCGGGTGATTGCAATTTCTTCGCAAATGTGTTAAAATCAATTCCATTCCAAGCTGGAGCATGGTTTATGATGAAAAAAACAAAGCTTATCCGCAGCTGCGTCATGGCACTTTTTGTGCTTGTGGCGCTGCTGCTGGTCTATCTTGTGGTGAGGCAGACAATGCCGGATATCATTCCGCTGCTGCGCAGCGGCGATGAGCAGGCGCTGGAAGCGTACCTGAGCCGCGACATGTCCTTCACCGGCATTTTGTACATGGCACTTTTGCAGATGGTGCAGGTCTGGTCCATCGTCATTTCCGGCGTGATCGTCAATGTGGCCGCCGGCGTCGTCTATGGCGTCTGGCGCGCATTTGCAATCTGCCTGATTTCCTCTTCGCTTGCACATGGAATCAGCTTTACACTTTACCAGCGGCTGGGGAAGTATCTCGATAAATTCCTGCCGGATACCGGCTCTGACAAACTTGATCTCGTCGCAAAGTCCGAGCATCCGGCCTATATGGTCGTGACGCTCTGCTTCCTGCCGCTTATCCCGAACGGCTTTATCTCCATCGCAGCCAGCCGTTCCCGGCTGAAGCCATGGGAGTTTACGCTTGCCATGTTTTTTGGCAGCGCATTCAGCACGTTTGTCTACTGCTGGCTGGGCAGCAATCTTGTCCATGGAGACTGGCTCGGCTCCGCAGCGCTGATCGTGCTGATGCTGAGCATTGCATTTTTGCTGTGGAAATACCAGAAGCAGGTGCTGCATCTGGTCGGACAGTTCGTGGAAAAAAGGAAGTACAGAAATGGAACCAAAACCGCTGATCTTTCGGAAAGCCGCCGCGTCTGATCTTGACGCTATAACGGCAATCTATGATAAGATCCACGCACAGGAGGACGCGGGCCGCGTGACTATTGGCTGGGTCACGGGCGTGTACCCCACGCGATTTGACGCAGAACAGGCGGCTGCCCGGAATGAGTTGTACGTCTGCGAGACGGAAGGCCGCGTCGCGGCGTCCGGGATCCTCAACCAGAGACAGGTGAATGTCTACGCGGATGGACATTGGGCCTATCCAGCGGAGGACAGCACCGTGTTCGTCCTGCACACGCTGACCGTCGATCCCGAACTATCCGGTCGGGGCATCGGCCGTGCGTTCGTGCAATTCTATGAGGATACTGCAAGAGAACGGGGCTGCGCGGTACTGCGAATGGACACCAACGCAAAAAACGCCGCTGCGCGGCGTTTATATGCACATCTCGGCTATCGGGAAGCGGATATCGTGCCGTGCGCGTTCAACAGCATCCCGAATGTCCGGCTCGTGCTGCTCGAAAAGAAACTATAAAATTTTAATATGGAGGGCTGCGGAAATGGCAAGACCTGCATGGACAGCACAATGCACAGACAGGAAGCTGGTAGGAGAACTGTTACCGGTCCGGCGGCGGGAGAGCCACAAGGGCGATTACGGCAGAGTCCTTCTGCTCTGCGGCTCCGAGGGGTTGACCGGCGCGGCGCGGCTTGCAGCAAAGGCGGCGCTCCGCGCGGGAAGCGGTCTTGTATATCTCGGCGTGCCAGAAAAAATCTACCCGATTATTGCTGCGGGTGCGGGAAGCGAGATTGTCTTCCCGCTTCCGTGCGACGAGGCAGGACGGCTCTGCATGGCCTCGCTGCCTGCAATCACGGAAAGGCTTTCCGAAATGGACGCTGTGCTGCTCGGCCCCGGCCTTGGCCGCTCAGAAGAACTGAAACGGCTAGTGCAGGCGCTTCTTTCCATCTGCCGTGTGCCGCTCGTTCTGGATGCGGACGGCATAAACGCGGTCGCAGCGCATATAGATGTGTTGCGCGGATGTGCCTGTCCGGTTGTGCTCACGCCGCATGACGGTGAGTTTCTGCGGCTGGGCGGCGACCCCAAAGCAGCCGACCGGACGCAGGAGGCGATGCGCCTCGCAAACCGGACGCATGCCGTCCTTCTGCTCAAGGGCAGCCGGACAGTCATCACTGATGGCCTGAATATTTATGTAAACCATACAGGAAACCCAGGCCTTGCGACCGGGGGCAGCGGCGATGTTCTGGCCGGGATGATCGTGTCGCTTCTAGGCCAGCATATCATGCCACTGGAGGCAGCTGCCGCAGCTGCATGGCTACACGGCGCTGCTGCTGATCTCGCGGCAGAGAAACTGGGGGAGTATGGCATGGTGCCGGAGGATCTGCTGTTGCGCATTCCGCGACTTCTGCCATAAGGGTGATATTTGTTGCGAAAAAAACTGGCACTTCTTCTCTGCGCATTTCCCATACTGCTGTCTGCCTGCTCGGCTAAAAGCCCTGCCCAGCCGCCGCTGACGTTCCGCACGGCACTTTTGCAGGCAGGCGGCTGCACGTTCACTGCTGCCATCACAGCGGATTACGGCGAAACTGCTGCATCGTTCACGCTGGACTGTGCATTCTCGCCCGAAACAGGCGCTTCCGTGACCGTGACGGAACCGGAGTCGATCGCGGGCATTCAGGCGCAGGTCAAGAATACTGCGGCGTCCGTTTCCTATGACGGGATGCAGCTTGGCCTTGGTTCGCTTGCAAATGGAAATCTTGCGCCGCTGGCAGCGCCCTATGTGCTGGGGCAGTGCTGGGCAGGGGAGTACATTGACTCGACCGGAACGGAGGACGGTCTTCTGCGGACGACCTACCGGATGGGCTACGAGGAAAAGGAACTTGTCGTTGACACATGGTTTTCGCAGGAGCCGCTTACACCTGTCCGCGCGGAGATCAGCTTTGAAGGGCGGATGGTCCTGCGCACAGATATTTCTGCATTTTCAATGCGCCAGCCGACGCAATTAACAGAGGAATAGATATGAAGACACTCAAAAGAACATGGGCGGACATCTCGCTCGACAATCTGGAATATAACTACCGCTCCATCCGGGCACATCTGCCGTCCGGCACGCGCTTTCTCGGCGTGATGAAGGCCGATGCCTACGGCCACGGGGCCGTGCCGGTCAGCCGAGCGCTGGCCGATCTCGGCGCGGAGTATCTGGCCGTTTCCAATCTGGAGGAGGCCGTACAGATTCGGCGCGGCGAGGTGCGCCTGCCGATTCTGATCCTGGGCTATACGCCGCCGGAGTACGCCGCGAATATGATCTTCCTCGATATCACGCAGGAGGTACATTCGCTGGCCTACGCGCAGGAGCTGAACGAGGCGCTGGCCGGGACAAATTACATTCTGAACGTGCATCTCAAGCTTGATACCGGCATGACGCGCATCGGCTTCTTTGCCTATGACAACGACCGAACGCTGGACGAACTGAAGCAGGTCGCGGCGCTGACGCATCTGCACATTGAGGGCGTTTTCATGCACTTCTGCGTCGCCGACAGCCGGGCAGAGGAAGACGTTTCGTTTACAAAACTGCAATACAAGCGCTTCATGGACATGCTCAGCGCCATGGAGGGCGCCGGAATCAAGCCGGAGATCCGCCACTGCTGCAACTCCGGCGCGGCGATCCTGTACCCGGAGTTTGCGCTCGATATGGTGCGCCCCGGCATCATCACCTACGGCAACGCGCCGTCGGAGGAGTTGGAGGGCGCGATCAGCCTGCGGCCCATGATGTCGCTGCATTCCATGATCGCGCAGGTGCGCACCGTACCTGCCGGGACGGATATCAGCTACGGACGGCTTTACAGAACGACACATGATACCCGCGTCGCCGTCCTGCCCATCGGCTATGCCGACGGCCTGAGCCGCCTGCTGACCGGAAAGGCAAGCTTCTATCTGCGCGGGAAACTGGTTCCCGTTATCGGACGGATCTGCATGGACATGTGCATGCTGGACGTCTCGGAAGTTCCGGATGCGAAGCCCGGCGATATCGTCACCATCTTCGGCTACGACGACGACGGAACGCTTGTGCCGTGCGAACGCCTTGCGGCTGTGCAGGGGACGATCAATTATGAACTTCTTTGCCAGATCAGCAAGCGCATCCCGCGCATCTGTCACCGTGGCGCAGAGACATCGCAGATTTTGCAATATATCGTTTAAGGAACCTCTGACTCAATGCCCTTCGGCCTTCGCCGGAGCTTTTGACCCAATCCTGCGGTATGAAAACTTGAAATACACAAAGTATTCCTGCGTTTTCATACCTTGTCTTGGGCCAAAATCTCTCGCCGAATGCTCTCGGTCATTAAATCAGAGTTTCCTTAGAAAATCTGCCATTTTTCGCCGCTTTCTGCATAGTATGAAGTGGAAGCATCCGAATGTGAAAAGAAAGCGAGGGTTCCTTGTTTATTTTTGCCCTCTGCGTGGGAGAATAGAAACAGCGGCGCGAAACGCGCGCGTACTTTTTCCGCGGAGTGTGAAGCAAATGGATACGAACGTGAAACGCGGCGACATTTTTTACGCCGACCTGAGCCCGGTCGTGGGCAGCGAACAGGGCGGGTGCCGGCCTGTGCTCATCGTGCAGAACGACACCGGCAATAAGCATTCGCCGACGGTTATTGCCGCTGCCATCACCAGCCAGACCGGCAAAGCGCGCCTGCCGACGCACATTTCGCTGAGCGGGCACGACGTGGGCCTCACGAAGGATTCCGTCATTCTGCTCGAGCAGATCCGAACTATCGACAAGCGCCGCCTGCGCGAGCATACCGGCCACGCGGACCGCAGTGTCATGGAGCAGGTCGATTCGGCTTTAGCCGTCAGTTTCGGTCTTCAGGGCAGCTGAGCCGCCGCATGGAATATGGAAAGCACCTCCTGCATATCGTTTGCAGGAGGTGTTTTTATGCTTTCATATCCGATCACCGGCGTCCGCGAGGGGACGCTTCAGGCCGAGCGGGACGGCCTGTATTGGAACGTCAGCGCTGTGTGCAGCAGGGACTGGGACTTTCCCATCCGCCTGATCGCCGAAGCGGACGGCGTCCGCACGGTGCTGGGTGTCCCGCAGCCGGGGCCAGACGGCCTTCGGCTGCAAACAAGGCTTTCCAATCGAAGCTGCCCGTTTTCCGAGCAGACGCGCATTCTGACCGACCAGACACCGGAGCCTGAGCCAGAGCCAGAACCCGCATCAGCGGAACCGGAACTGCTCCCGTTCGAGCCGGAAAAGCCCTTTGAGCGTATTCCGGAGTTTTCCGTCATGAACGTGGTAGAGCAGGACGGAAAGCCATACTGGAAAGTTCCTGGCTGACCCGCTGCGTCCGTGGGCAGCGTGGATTCGCATTGGACTTTTGCCCTTCGCCGCTGCCTGCTGCAGCCCCCTCAGGTGCTTCGCGCCAGCTCCCCTTTCAGGGGAGCCTTGGTGCGGGCGCTCCCATCAGACTTCCCCGGAAGGGGAGGTTTTTTATTTGCGTATCAAATTGCCTAAAACTGCAATGAATATACGCGCATAGATGTATATAACAACAAAAGAAATGAATATTATATTTTTTACTTGCATAATAATACGAAATGATGTATAGTGTAGAAAACGGAAGCCGCAGAACGGGATGTGGAGGGATCTGCATGAAAAAGGTATTTATCGACGGCAGCGCCGGGACGACCGGCCTGCGTATTTTTGACCGCCTGCACAGAAGAACGGATATTCAGCTTCTGACGCTCCCGGAATCGGAGCGCAAGCTGGAAGCAAGCCGAAAAAAGATGCTCAATGAGGCAGATGTCGTTTTCCTGTGCCTACCGGACGATGCGGCGTGTGAGGCGGCGTTATGGGTCGAAAATCCAGATACTGTTGTGCTTGACACCTCCACGGCGCACCGGACGGCTCCCGGCTGGTGCTACGGCTTCCCGGAACTTTCCCCGGTGCAGGAGGCCAGACTGCGCCAGGCAAAGCGTATCGCCGTCCCTGGCTGCCATGCCAGCGGTTTTATTGCGCTGGTCTATCCGCTCGTTTCCGCCGGTCTGCTTACACCGGATGCACTTCTGAGTTGCTATTCGCTGACCGGCTATTCCGGCGGCGGAAAAAAGATGATTGCGGAATACCGTGCGCCGGAGCGAAGCTTCCTCCTGAATGCCCCGCGCCAGTACGCGCTCGGCCAGACGCACAAGCATCTGAAGGAAATGAAGGCTGTCACCGGTCTTGCAAACGAGCCGGTCTTCTGCCCGGTCGTCGCGGACTTCTACAGCGGTATGCAGGTGACGGTCCCGCTGTTTGCTAGCTGGCTGGCGCCGGGCGCAGGCATGGAGGATGTGAAAAACGCCTACAGGACCCTTTATACCGGGCCGGTCGTCTCCTACACGGACGCAGCGGACGAGGGCGGCTTCCTGTCCGCCGCTGCACAGTCCGGTCTGGACAGCATGAAAATCACGGTTGCGGGCAACGAGCAGCGCATGCTTCTGCTGGCCGTTTATGACAATCTCGGCAAGGGCGCGTCCGGCGCGGCAGTCGAGTGTATGAATTTGGTGACCGGCGCGGAAAAAACGCTGGGTCTGGAACTGTAACAGGGAGGAACCACAAATGAAACAGATCTCGGGCGGCGTCTGCGCCGCAACAGGCTTTTCGGCCTCCGGTGTCCACTGCGGCATCCGGAAGAATAAAACAAAGCGCGATCTCGCGCTGATCTATTCCAGCGTCCCGGCCAGCGCCGCCGCCGTTTATACGACCAATCTGGTCAAGGGCGCGCCGCTCGTCGTGACGAAGCAGCATCTTGCCGATGGCAAGGCGCAGGCCATCATCTGCAACAGCGGCAACGCCAACACCTGCAACGCCAACGGCATCGAAATTGCAGAGCAGATGAGCAGTCTTCTGGGACAGGCCCTGCACATCAAGCCGTCCGACGTTGTAGTAGCTTCTACCGGTGTGATCGGCCAGCCGCTCGACATCGCGCCCATCGCCGCCGGAATCCCGGAACTGGTCAAATGCCTCGGCCCGCACTCCGACGAGGCTGCCGAGGGCATCATGACCACCGATACAAAACGCAAAGAGATCGCCGTCAGCTTCACTGCAGGCGGAAAGGTATGCAAGATCGGCGGCATCTGCAAGGGTTCCGGCATGATCCATCCCAATATGGCGACTATGCTCGTCTTCATCACGACCGACTGCGCCATTTCTCCCGCAATGCTCCAGAAGGCACTTTTAACCGACATTGCCAACACCTTCAACATGGTTTCCGTCGATGGCGATACCTCGACCAACGATATGGTGACGGTTCTGGCCAACGGTCTTGCGGGTAATCCGGAGATCACCGAAGAGGACGCGGACTTCACCGCCTTTATGCAGGCGCTCAATACCGTAACCGTCTACCTCTGCCGCTGCATCGCGGGCGACGGCGAGGGCGCGACAAAGCTGCTCGAGTGCAAAGTCTCCGGTGCGCCGACGCTGGAAATTGCCAAGACCGTCGCTAAAAGCGTCATTTGCTCGTCTTTGACGAAGGCTGCCATGTTTGGAGCCGACGCCAACTGGGGGCGCGTCCTGTGCGCCATCGGCTATTCTGGTGCACCCGTCGATGTGAACAAGATTGATGTGCAGTTCGCGTCTAAAGCCGGGACGATTCTGGTCTGTGAAAACGGCGCGGGTGTTGAGTTCTCCGAGGAACAGGCCAAGAAAATCCTGCTTGAGCACGAGATCGAGATTCTGATCGACCTCAAATCCGGCAGCGCGGCCTCCACGGCATGGGGCTGCGATCTGACCTATGACTATGTAAAGATCAACGGCGATTACCGGACGTAACAGGAGGAATCGGTATGGATATCACAAATGCCCAGCGGGCACGCGTTCTTGTTCACGCGCTTCCGTATATTCAGGACTACAGCGGCAAGATCGTCGTCGTCAAATACGGCGGCAACGCCATGGTTTCAGAGCAGCTGAAGGATTCCGTCATCCGTGATATCTGCCTGCTGCAGCTGATTGGCGTCAAGGTCGTGCTGGTGCACGGCGGCGGGCCGGAGATTACCGAGGTGCTCGAAAAAATGGGTAAGCAGAGCGCCTTTGTTGACGGCGTCCGGGTCACGGACGAAGAAACTGTCGGTGTCGCGCTGATGGTGCTGGCGGGCAAGATCAACAAGACGCTCGTGAACCTCATCGAACTCAAGGGCGGCAGCGCCATCGGCCTGTCCGGCCTTGATGGGCATATGCTCGAGGCTAAGATCAAAAAACCGGAACTCGGCTATGTCGGCCAGATCACAAACGTGAATGTTAAGCCGATTCTGGACGTGATCGACAAGGGCTATATCCCGGTTGTGTCTACGGTCGGCTATGACGGCGCAGGGAATCTCTACAACATCAACGCTGATACCGCTGCTGCGCGTATTGCGGGCGAACTTGGCGCGGAGAGCCTCATCGCCATGACGGATATTGCAGGAATTCTCAAGGATAAGAACGACCCGTCAACGCTGATCTCGTCCATCAAGGTCAGCGACCTGCCGGGACTGATTTCCGACGGTGTCATTCAGGGCGGCATGATCCCGAAAGCGGAATGCTGCCGCAGCGCCATTGAATGGGGCGTGAACCGCGTGTTTATTATCGATGGCCGCGTCCCGCATGCCATTCTGATCGAAATGCTGACAAACGAAGGCATCGGCACAATGTTCACCAGATAGGAGGAACAAACATGGATACACAAAAGCTTGACCAGGCCTATATTGCGAACACCTACGCGCGCTTCCCTGTGACGATTGTCAAGGGCAAGGGCTCGCTCGTCTGGGATGATACCGGCAAGGAATATATCGACCTGTCCACCGGCATTGCCGTCGATATTTTCGGCGTGGCGGATGAGGAATGGGTGGCTGCCGTGACCAAACAGCTTGGTACGCTTCAGCACATCTCAAATCTGTATTATACGGAGCCCTGTGCCAAGCTTGCACAAATGCTCTGCGAAAAGACCGGCATGAAGAAGGTCTTCTTCGGCAATTCCGGCGCGGAGGCAAATGAATGTGCTATCAAGGCTGCTCGAAAATGGTCGGAGGAGAAGAAAGGGAAGGAGTATGCCACCATCATCACCCTGAAAAACAGTTTCCATGGCCGCACAATCACCACGTTGGCCGCGACCGGTCAGGACGTGTTCCACCATGATTTTACCCCGCTGACAGAGGGCTTCGTCTATGCTGAGCCCAACGATCTGGCCGATCTCGAGCAGCTGATCAAGACCAACAAATGTGCCGCCGTCATGATGGAGGTTGTGCAGGGCGAGGGCGGTGTCATGCCGCTGGACGAGGCGTATGTCAAGGGCGCGGCAAAGCTGTGCGAGGAATATGATCTGCTTCTCATCTGCGATGAAGTACAGGTCGGCAATGGCCGCAGCGGAAAGCTGTACGGATACATGCACTATGGCATCCAGCCGGATATCGTTTCCACGGCCAAGGGCCTTGCCGGCGGCCTGCCGCTCGGCGCGACGCTGCTGGGGGAAAAGGTGCAGAATGTACTCACTGCCGGAACACACGGCTCGACCTTCGGCGGAAACCCTGTCTGCTGCGCGGGCGCGATCAACGTCCTGAACCGTTTGGACGAGAATATGCTTGCGGGCGTAGAAGAACGCTCTGCATATATCAAGCGGGAACTGACCGGCGCGAAGGGCGTGCTCGGCGTATCCGGTCTCGGCCTGATGATCGGCATCCAGACAGAGAAAAACGCATCCGATATCATTGCAGCCTGCCGCGAAAAGGGTGTTCTGGTCATCAAGGCCAAGGACAAACTGCGCTTGCTGCCGGCCCTCAATATCCCGATGGAGCAGCTGAAAAAAGCAGTCGCTGTCATAAAAGCGTGCTGCGCGTAAGCGTAGATGCGCACCGAGAGACTTTTAACAGCATGACACTTCGGTGCCATGCTGTTCTTTTGCGCCTTGCGATCCCAGCTGCTTTTCCGGCTCATTTATGTATGAATGGCCTTTGGCTTTGCAGGGGAGAAATACAATAATCAGCACAATCTGCCCTGAAACTTGAAAAAGCAATATGGATATGATACAATAAAAAACCATATGAAAGGGTGCTTGACGATAAGCAAACGCAGAGAACCGAAAAGCGGATATCGCACGCGGCTTGAAGAAACTGCCTGAATATCACACCCTATAAGACGAAAGAGGAATACCGTGTATCTAAAAAGTTTGGAGATCCAAGGCTTCAAGTCCTTCCCGGATAAGACGCTTCTGCAGTTCGGCAGCGACTGTACTGCCATTGTCGGCCCGAACGGCAGCGGAAAATCGAATATATCCGACGCTATCAGCTGGGTGCTCGGCGAGCAGAGCACCCGCGCGCTGCGCGGTGCGAAGATGGAGGACGTGATCTTCGGCGGTACAGCCAAACGCCCCGCTGTCGGCTACGCCGAAGCGACGCTCGTGCTCGACAATTCCGACGCCAGCCTTCGCATCGAGACGCCCGAGGTCATGATTACCCGCCGCTATTTCCGTTCCGGAGAAAGCGAATATTATATCAACAAGCAGCTTGCCCGTCTCAAGGACATCAATGAACTGTTCATGGACACCGGCCTTGGCCGCGAGGGCTATTCCAACATCGGGCAGGGCCGCATCGACGAGATTCTTGCGCTCAAATCGACCGACCGCCGCGAAATTTTTGAAGAGGCCGCAGGCATTTCCAAATTCCGCCACAGGAAAGAGGACACAGAACGCCGCCTTGCCAATACAGAGGACAACCTTCTGCGTATCGGCGACAAGATCTCCGAACTGGAACTTCAGGTTGGCCCGCTGCGGGAGCAGGCGGAGAAAGCACAGAAATATCTGACCTTCCGCACAGAACTCAAGGGCCTTGAGGTCACGGTTTGGCTGGAAAACCTCAAAAAAATCGCTGAAAATGCCCGCAAGGCCGAGACAGACTATGCCTCCGCCGCATTCATTCTCGAGCAGGCGCATGATGAACTGACCGCACTCTATAGTAAAGCCGAGCAGCTCAGTCTGCAATATAATCACCAGACGCTTCAGCTTGACCAGCAGCGCGAGCATATCAGCCAGATGGAAGCAGAGCGCCAGCAGGAGCAGAACGAGATTGCACTTCTGCGCTCCGAGATTCAGCATCATCAGACGAATATTGGCCGCATTCGGCAGGAACTCCAGGATCAGCAGAACCGCAGCGGCGGCATTGCGGGCCAGATCGAATCAGAACGCCAAAAGATCGCGGACAATACCCATGCGCTGGCCGCCGCAAATGAGAACCTCACCGCTGTCCAGCAGGAGGCGAAGTCCCTTGCAGAGCAGAACGGCGAGGCCGGACAGCAGCTTGTCTCCATCCGCGCCCAGCAGGCGCTTTTGCAGTCGCAGAGTGCTTCCGTGACCGCACAGATTGCGTCTATGGAGGCGTCCATGGAGGAAGTTCTCTCCCGCAGACAGACGCTGGAGGAGGATATGACTGCCGCCAAAACCCGGAAGGAGCAGATCGCGGCGCAGCAGCTTACCTGTAAAAAGAGCCTTGAGCAGGCACAGGATGACGCGCAGAGCGCAAAAAATACCATCGCAGGCTATGAACTTCGCCTCAAAGCACGTCAGGATAAGCGCGACGGCCTGCAGAAGCAGCTGAACGCCGCCGGCGTCCAGCTGGATACGCTCGATTCCAAGATTCATATGCTCCGAGAGATGGAGCGCGAATACGAGGGCTTTTCCAAGGCCGTCCGCCTTGTTATGCAGGATGCGGCAGCCGGAAAGCTTCGCGGTATCCATGGCCCGGTTTCCAAACTCATCCGCGTGGATGACCGCTATACCACCGCCATCGAGACGGCACTCGGCGCCGCCATGCAGAATATCGTTGTCTCCTCCGAGGAAGACGGTAAGACTGCCATCCAGATGCTCAAGCGCCGCGACGGTGGCCGCGCGACCTTCCTTCCGCTTACTACGATTAAGCCCCAGACCCTGCAGGACACTGTCTGCCAGCGCCAGCCGGGCTTCCTTTCTATTGCTTCCGGCCTCGTTTCCTGTGATGAACAATACCGCGCTGTCATCGAAAATGCCCTTGGCCGCACTGTGATCTGCGATACGCTCGATAACGCTGTGCGCATGGCGCGCGCCTGCGGCAGCCGCGTGCGCATCGTCACGCTCGACGGACAGGTCATGAACGCAGGCGGTAGCATGACCGGCGGCTCCGCCGCAAAGAGTGCGGGCGTTCTGACCCGCGCCAATACGCTTGCAAAACTCGCGGAAGAACGCAAAGCACTCACTGAAAGCGCGGAAACGCTCAAGGCGCAGACCGCGGAGGCTGCCTCTGCTGCTGCAAAGACCGAATTTGAACTCACTGCCGTCCGCGGCCAACTCCGCGAAGCGGAGGATGAGGTTCTGCGCCGCACGGAGGAGCATAAGCAGGTGCAGCTTCTGGCTGCCGCGGTTACGGAAAACCTGGAAAATATCGAAAAAGAACTTGCGCATCTGACCAGCCGCACCGGCGGCGAGGAGGGCAAACTCCAGACGCTCAAGGCCCAGCTTCAGCAGCAGACTTCCGCGCAGGAGGCGCTGCGCGCACAGGAGACGGAACTGACCGGTAGACAGACTGCCCTCACCGAGCAGCAGCAGCAGCTTGCCGACAAAATCACTGCCCTTCGTATGGATGCGGCGTCTATCGAAGCAGCGCGCGCTGCTTCCGAGAACACCATTGCCCAGCTTCAGGCGCTCAGCGAGGCGATGCAGGGCGATGTGACACAGAAGACGGGACTGATTCGGGAATACGAATCGCAGATATCTGCACTCGAAACGCAGGTGCAGGAGAAAACAGACGGCCTGACGGCCTCTGGCGCACAGCTAGACGGGGCCCGGCAGATGCTGAAGGAAGCCGTTGACGAACGCGCGCAGCTGGAGGCCAAACGCAGCCAGACCGAAAAGCAGGCACAGGATAAAAATCAGTCCATTTTGCAGCTGGAGCGCGAAACAGCCCGCCTCGAACAGAAAAAGGCTACCAGTGAACTCGAGGAAAAGCAGATCGTCGATAAACTTTGGGATTCCTACGAACTGACCCCCGGTACGGCCGAGAAAGAGACGGTTGAAATCGAAAGCCTTCCGGCCGCAAACAAGCGTATTACCGAGGTGCGCCGGAAAATCTCGGCCCTCGGCACACCGAATCTTGGTGCGATCGACGAATATGCCCGCGTGTCCGAACGCTATGAATACCTGACTGCCCAGCGCGACGATGTGCAGCACGCCAAGTCGGAACTGGAAAATATCGTGGCCTCCATCACGATGGAAATGACCGAAATCTTTGTGCGGGAGTTTGCCCGTATTGATGAATATTTCGGCAAAACGTTTGAAGAAATGTTCGGCGGCGGCAAGGCCTCGCTCATTCTGGAGGACAAGTCTGCACCGCTTGAATGCGGCATTGAGATCCGTGTCCAGCCGCCCGGAAAGCAGGTCAAGACCATTACGCTCCTGTCCGGCGGTGAAAAAGCATTCGTGGCCATCGCACTCTATTTTGCCATCTTAAAGGTTCGTCCCACGCCGTTCTGTATGCTCGACGAGATCGACGCCGCACTGGACGACCGCAACGTCGAACGCTTTGCAAATTATCTGCACACCCTCAGCGACAAGACCCAGTTCATCGTCATTACCCACCGCCGCGGCACCATGGAGGCCGCCGATGTGCTCTACGGCGTGACCATGCAGGAGCAGGGCGTCTCCAAAATCCTCCGACTGAGCCTCGACGAGTTGGCCAAGCAGCTAGGAGTCACGAACTGAGACATACGGAAAAGCTGTCAAAAGGCTGGAACACCATACAAACTTGCGGCTGCGGCACAGCATTTTCTTTTGCTTCTCCAAAAGAAAACGCTGCTCGTCGGAAACGGCCTCGACGGAACGAGTCGCCGCTAGGCGCGACGTCTCTTATCCTCTGAGCCCGCTTCCTCCTCTTCAAATTGCAAACGCTACGCCGGTTTGCAATTTGAAGCCCGGGGGGATTTCGATTTCCCCCCCGGCCCCCCTTTTGAACCGACCAGAAAAGCCTCTTCGGTTTTTCTGGACTTTTCCCGCGGTAACAAGAACAGCGATGAGTTTTGGCAGACAGCAAGACCAATGCGAATTCGTACAGCTTTGCATATTTCGGCTGCAAAACGGATTTACCGCAGCTATTCAAATGCAACGATTATCAAACCCGGCGTACCGTAACAGGCGGCGCGTACCATAGCGTCTGTAGGGGGAGTATGTGTGTCCACAACAACTAAAAAATTGGTGCTTACCTAAACTGCATCTGCAGTAGGCACCAAACGTGTCCAAAGCACTCTTTTCTTCCATATCTTTTCTCTTGCGAGAGAAAAGATATGGCCGCCGGAGGCATCTCCCCGTAATACCATCCAGAAAGGATATCAAATACATGGGATTTTTTGAAAAACTCAAGCAGGGACTGAGCAAGACCGCCAGTTCCATCAGCAGCGTTTTTACTGCCAGCGAACTGGACGACGAGTTTTATGACGATCTTGAAGAAAGCCTTATCGTCTCCGACCTTGGCATGGACACGACAGAGGCTGTTATGGACCGCCTGCGCCAGACTGCGAAGGAGCAGCGCATCAAGACCGTTGATGAAGCCAAGGTTGCCCTGCGCGGCATTCTTGCCGACATGCTAAACGTCGGCGATCCGGCGCTGAAGCTGGACACGAAGCCGTCGGTCATTCTTGTCATCGGAGTCAACGGCGTCGGCAAAACGACAACCATTGGTAAACTCGCCCACCAGCTGCACGATCAGGGGAAAAAAGTCCTCTTGTGCGCGGGCGATACCTTCCGCGCCGCGGCAGCTGATCAGCTTGAAATCTGGTCGGAGCGTGCGCACTGCGACATTATCCGCCAGCATGAGGGCGCCGATCCCGCCTCCGTCGTCTTTGATGCTATTGCAGCGGCAAGAGCACGCGGCAGCGACGTCATCATCTGCGACACAGCAGGCCGCCTGCACAACAAGCAGAACCTCATGAACGAACTCAATAAGATCTCCCGCATTCTCGACCGTGAACTGCCCGGAGCCAGCAAGGAGGTTCTGCTCGTCCTCGACGGCACGACCGGCCAGAACGGCCTGCTTCAGGCCAAGCAGTTCCAGGAGTGCGCGGGCGTTACCGGCATGGTTCTCACGAAGCTGGATGGCACGGCCAAGGGCGGCGTGGTCATTGCGGTTGCGCAGGCGCTGCACATCCCGGTCAAGTTCATCGGTGTCGGTGAACAGATCGACGACCTGATGCCCTTTGACGCGAAAAGCTTTGCGGAGGCGCTCATATGAAGGTGATTTTAGCCAGCCAGAACCAACATAAGCTGGTGGAACTGTCTGCAATCTTGTCCCAGCTTGGCTTCGAGATCGCATTGGAATCGGAATACGGCCTGCATGTGGATGTCGATGAAACAGGCACGACCTTTGAGGAAAATTCGCTCTTGAAGGCCGAGGCTGTCATGAAAGCCAGCGGCCTGCCCGTTCTGGCTGATGATTCTGGCCTTATGGTCGATGCACTGGACGGTGCGCCGGGCGTCTATTCCGCCCGCTACGGTCATAAAAACTCCGATGCAGAGCGTATCGAGTATCTGCTCAGTAATTTGAAGGATGTTCCTGCGGAGCAGCGCACAGCAAAGTTCGTCTGCGTCATCACCTGCCTCTGGCCGGATGGCCGGAAGATCGCCGCGCGCGGCGAGTGCCCCGGACAGATCCTGCTTGCACCGCAGGGACAGGGGGGCTTTGGATATGACCCCGTGTTTTATCTGCCGGAACTTCAAAAGACCTATGCCGAACTCCGCCCGGAGGAAAAGAACGCCATCTCCCACCGCGCGCGGGCGCTTCAGGCATTCTGCAGAATCTATCGGGAGGAATTTGAACATGATGACAAGTAAAGAGCGCGCCGAATTCCGCGCGCAGGCCAATACGCTGGATGTAACGCTCATTGTCGGTAAGGGCGGCATTTCCGACACGCTTCTGGATGAGGCAGTCGTCCTGTTGGACAGCCACGAACTGGTCAAGGGCCGCGTCCTTGAGACCTCAGGCCTCACAGCCCGCGAGGCTTCCGACGCCATCTGCGAGGCGCTGGGCGCCGAGGGCATTGCATGCGTCGGCACGAAGTTCGTGATTTGGCGCAAGTCCGAAAAAGTGGAGCAGGAAAAGAAAAAGGCAGCCTCAAAAAAGCCGGCCAAAAAAGTCTCCGGCAATTATAATCCTGTCAAGGCTGGCCTTCGCGCCCGCAAGCAGGCAGCTGAGCAGCAGCGCAAGCAGCGCAAGCAGTATTTCCACGACAAAGCAGTTTCCGCCGCGATTGAGCGCAGCCGCCAGCAGAAGGAAGAGCAGTAAACAGACAAAACACAGACGGAGGTGCGCAGCATGGCAAGGATCGGCGTTTACGGCGGCAGCTTCAATCCGCCGCATCTGGGGCACATTTTTGCCGCACGGAAGGCGCAGCAGCTGCTGGGACTGGACAAAGTTCTGCTGATTCCGGCGGCTATCCCGCCGCACAAGGCTGTGGCCGAGGGCTCACCGGACGGCGAGACGCGTCTTGCACTCACAAAGCTTGCCATAGCAGGAGAAGCGGGGATGGAGGTCAGCCGCATCGAACTGGATCGTCCCGGTCCGAGTTACACTGTGGATACGCTGCGCACGCTTCGGGAATGCTATCCGCAGGATGCGCTGTATTTACTCATGGGAACCGATATGTTCCTGTCCTTTTTCCAATGGCGTGATCCGGAGCACATCGCAAGACTGGCCGTGCCGGTCTGCATGGCCCGCGTCCGCACAGACGAAGCGCTTTCCGCGCAGCTGCTGGCGCAACAGGCAGCAATGGAGGCTGCGTTCGGTGTCCGACCCATTGTTTTACAGAATGATTGTCTGGAAATCTCGTCAACCGAGGCCAGAAGGCTTCTGTTTTTTGGCATCGCGGATGAGGTCCTGCACCCGGATGTGCGCTCCATGATCGAGCGGGAGAATCTCTACGGCGTGGGCGGCAAGTATCATGCACTGCCATTTGATGAACTGCGCCGCGTCAGCCTCTCCCTTCACAAAGAAAAACGCCGCGCCCACGCGCAGGGCGTGTCCGATACTGCCGTGCTGCTGGCGAGGAAATACGGCGCGGATGAGACGGACGCCGCTCGGGCAGGAATCCTGCACGATATCACCAAGGCGCTTTCTCCGGCGCAGCAGCAAAAGCTGGTCGATCATTGGAAGCTGCCGGTGTCGCCGTTTGAATACACGCAGACCAAGCTGCTTCACGCCAAGACCGGCGCAGCCGCTGCCGAGCGCATCTTCGGCGAAGATGCCGCTGTCGTCTCCGCCATTGACTATCATACGACCGGCAGAGCCAACATGACCCTGTTGGAAAAAATCATTTACATTGCAGATTACATGGAGCCGAACCGTGATTTTCCGGGCGTTGACCGCCTGCGGGAAACCGTCTGGCGTGATCTGGACGAAGGCGTCCTGCTCGGCATCAATATGACGCTCGAACAGCTTGCCCAGAAGGGCCAGCCCGCCTGTACCGATTCCCTTGCAGCACGCGACTGGCTTCTGAGTACCCGAAAGGAACCCTGAATGAAACTATTTGGAAATCGCCGCCGCGCGGCGCATGCGAAGAGGACCTCCCTTCCGCGCGGAGTGCGCACGGCGCTGATCATTACAGCGGTGATACTTCTGCTTTCAGGCAGTGTGTTTGCGGCGTGGAAGCTGCTTGTAAAGCCAGTGGAGCGGCCGGCGATCTCTGCGCCGGAACCGGAGCCTCCTGCCGTTGAGCCTGAGACGCCGGAGCCCTCTGTCGTCCATGTGACGCCGCAGGAGGTTGAGCCGGAGCCGCAGCCGGAGGAGGATGTGCCCACCGAGCAGCCGAAGGCGCTGCGCGATGGCGTGTATAACATCCTCATCTGCGGTACGGACGGCGACGGCTACCGCACCGACACCATCATCATTGCCCATCTGGATGCAAACAACCATACAGTTGCGCTTCTGTCCATTCCGCGCGACACGCCGGTCGCAACTGGAAACGGGGGCCTCATGAAGATCAACTCGGTCTATGCGGGCGGCGGGACGGACGGTATGGAGCGCCTTGCCTCACGCCTTCAGAGTTTGCTTGGCTTCCCGGTTGATGGTTATGTGCTCGTTGATCTCGAGGCGTTCAAAAAGACCGTCGATCTGGTTGGCGGCATCGACTTTGACGTGCCGCAGGACATGAATTATGACGACGCTTCGCAGGATCTGCACATCCATCTGCAAAAGGGAATGCAGCATCTGGACGGCGAAAAGGCGATGGAACTTGTCCGCTTCCGCAAGGGCTATGCCTCACAGGATATCCAGCGCACACAGGTGCAGCAGCAGTTTTTAAAGGCGCTGGCAAAACAGTGCCTGTCTGTTGGCAGCCTGACCAAGCTTAAGGAATTTGCAGACATTTTTGTAGAATATGTCACGACAAACCTCACCACCGGCAATATGGTCTGGTTCGGCAAGGAACTGCTTGCCTGCGATTTTGACGCCATGCAGACCTACACCGCTGAGGGCGAGGGCGCGATGATCAACGGCGCGTCCTATTATCCACTCTACGCAGGCCGGCTTCTGGAAATTGTCAACGCCGCCTTCAATCCCTATGACGCGCCGATTGCCTCCGGCAGTCTGAACGTCATCACGCCCGATCAGGCGTATTCCTATCAGAAAAAGCCTGACCCGGAGCCTGAAACGCCGGAAGATGCGGAGCAGTCGGAGGAATCGGAAGATCCTGGCGACATGGAAACACCGGAGGAACCGCAGGAGCCGGAGAACCCGGATTCCAGTGAAGACCCCTTCCCGGACGGTATGGTCTGGGAGGATCCCGATACAGATCAGAAAGGAACATAAAACCATGCTCAGTGCAAAAGAAGTGGCCGCGCTTGCGGCAAAGGCGCTCGACGCCAAAATGGGCGAGGATATCCGCCTCATCGGCATTACCGATATTTCGACCCTCGCCGACTATTTCCTCATCTGCACCGCCACCAGTTCCACCCATGTCAAGACTCTCTGCGACGCAGTTGAAGAGGCGATGGACGAGGCAGGCGAGCCGATGCTCTCTCGGGAAGGCCATCGCGGCGGTACATGGGTGCTCATGGACTTTGGCAGCCTCGTTGTGCACGTCTTTACGGCCGAGGCCAGAAAGTTCTATGACCTCGAGCGCCTTTGGCAGGACGGCCATCAGATGAATCTGTCTGCGGTTTTGGGCGAAAACGCTTGACAAACGGAGCAAAAAAACGTACAATGACCCGGTAAAAGGCAAAGAAGGGGAATACCCTGCGCGATTTTTTCAGAGACCCGGCGGTCGGTGCAAGCCGGGAAAATCAACCGGACGTCTCTCACCCCAGAGCCGCCGCCCCGAAGGCAGTAAGGGCGGACGCATGGCCGCGTTAAAGGCCGCTTGAGGGCTGCTAAAAAAACAGCCGAATCAGGGTGGTACCGCGTATCTAACGCCCCTGACCGTATGGTCAGGGGCGTTTTTTATGAACGAAATTATGAGACAAAGGAGTTTGTTATGAAATACGATTTTGCAGCCATTGAGAAGAAATGGCAGGAAAAATGGGAGCAGGAGAAGCCCTATGCCGCCGTCACTGGGGACAAAAAGCCAAAGTTTTACGGCCTGATCGAGTTCCCATACCCCTCCGCTGCCGGTCTTCATGTCGGCCATCCGCGTCCGTTTACAGCCATGGATATCATCTGCCGCAAAAAGCGCATGCAGGGCTATAACGTCCTGAACCCCATCGGCTTCGATGCATTTGGCCTGCCGACGGAAAACTTCGCCATCAAAAACCACATCCATCCGGCCATCGTCACCAAGCGGAATATCGAAAACTTCACCCGTCAGCTCAAAATGCTCGGCTACGGTTTCGACTGGGAGCGCGTCATCGACACAACCGACCCGGATTATTACCGCTGGACGCAGTGGATCTTCCTGCAGATGTACAAGCACGGCCTTGCTTATAAGACCACGATGCCCGTCAACTGGTGCACCAGCTGCAAGTGTGTACTTGCCAACGAAGAGGTCGTTGAGGGTGTGTGTGAGCGCTGCGGCGCGCCGGTTGTCCGCAAGGAAAAGAGCCAGTGGATGCTGCGCATTACGAAATATGCCGACCGTCTGATCGACGATCTCGATCTCGAAGGTCTGGATTATATTGAGCGTGTCAAGACTCAGCAGAAAAACTGGATCGGCCGCTCTACCGGCACGGAAGTGACCTTCAAGACCAATACCGAAGACGATATCACCGTTTACACAACCCGCGTTGACACGCTCTTCGGTGTGACGTATACCGTCATTTCCCCGGAGCATCCACTGCTGAACAAGTGGAAGGAGCGCATCGCCAACTGGGCCGACGTCGAAGCTTACAAGCAGGCAGCTGCCCGCAAGTCCGATTTTGAACGCGGCGAACTCAACAAGGACAAGACCGGCGTCCGCCTTGAGGGCATCGAGGTCACGAATCCTGCCACCGGCAAGGTCGTGCCGATGTTCGTCTCCGATTATGTTCTTATGAGTTACGGCACGGGCATTGTCATGGGCGTTCCAGGCCACGATCAGAGAGACTGGGACTTTGCAACGAAGTTCGGTCTGCCTATCGTCGAGGTCGTTCAGGGCGGCGATATCACCAAGAGTGCGTTTACGCTCAAGGACGATACCGGCATCATGGTCAACTCCGGCTTCCTCAACGGCATGACTGTCAAGGAAGCTATCCCTGCCATGAAGCAGTATGCCATCGAGCAGGGTTGGGGCCATGAGAAAGTGAATTACAAGCTGCGCGACTGGGTCTTCTCCCGCCAGCGCTACTGGGGCGAGCCCATCCCGATGATCTCCTGCCCGAAGTGCGGCTGGGTGCCGGTTCCAGAGGAGCAGCTGCCCGTTGTTCTTCCGCAGGTTGACAGCTATGAGCCGACTGACGATGGCGAAAGCCCACTGTCTAAGATGACCGACTGGGTCAACACTACTTGCCCGTGCTGCGGCGGCCCGGCCAAACGCGAGACGGACACCATGCCCCAGTGGGCAGGCTCCAGCTGGTATTATCTGCGCTATATGGACCCGCACGACGAGAATGCTCCCGTCTCCAAAGAAGCTGAAACCTATTGGGCCCCCGTTGACTGGTATAACGGCGGTATGGAGCACACGACGCTTCATCTGCTGTACTCCCGCTTCTGGCACAAGTTCCTCTATGATATCGGCGTCGTCCACACGAAAGAGCCGTATGCCAAGCGCACCAGCCACGGCATGATTCTCGGCCAGAACCCGCACTACGTCGGAAACGTCTCCACGGAGGAAGAAAAGCAGGCACTGATTGAGAAGTACGGCAATCAGGCGCTGCGCCCAGCGGTCAAGATGTCTAAATCTCTCGGCAACGTCGTCAACCCCGACGATGTTGTAAAAGCCTACGGCGCGGACACAATGCGCCTGTATATTATGTTCATCGGCGATTTTGAGAAGGTTGCGACATGGTCTGACGAGGCTGTCAAGGGCTCCAAGCGTTTCCTGGACCGCTGCTGGAATCTCATGGACATGGCCGCTGATTCCGAGGAACTCAGCGAAAAGAACGAGGCCGTCATTCACAAGACCATCCGTAAGGTCACGCAGGACATTGACGAACTCAAGATGAATACCGCAATCGCCGCGCTTATGACCATGGTCAACGAGTTCTACGCCAATGGTCTGACAAAGGGCGATCTGAAGATGCTCATGCTCATGCTCAGCCCGTTCGCCCCGCACATGGTCGAAGAGATGTGGGAACTGACCGGCGAGGCTGCCAAGACCGGCACCATGGCCATGCAGCAGCCGTGGCCGGAATACGACGAGAGCAAGACCGTCGCGTCCCATGTCGAGATGGCCGTGCAGGTGCTCGGCAAACTCAAGGGCACGATCAATGTCCCCGTTGATTCCGAGCAGGACTTCATCGTCGAGACGGCAAAGCAGAACGAGAAGGTTGCCCGCGCTATTGACGGCAAGAACATCGTAAAGGTTATTCTCGTCAAGAACAAGCTTGTGAATTTGATCGTAAAGTAACTTTTTTTTGAATTCTGCCGGACAGTCGAAAAAAATACTTGACAAGATTCGGCTTGTTCACTATAATAATCAAGCCAATTATGTTGGCCCTGAAAGCAGCCTGGAAATAGCCGGCTGCATCGGAGGGAGGGAAAACAATGTCTGAAGTTCGCGTCAAGGAAGGCGAGTCCCTGGAGAATGCTCTCAAGCGGTTCAAGCGCAGCTGCGCCAAGGCCGGCGTCATCGCCGAGGTCAAGAAGAGAGAGCACTACGTCAGCCCCAGCCTGAAGCGTAAGCAGAAGTCTGAAGCTGCTCGCAAGAACAGAAAGAAGTTCTATTGATCCCGTCCCGGTTCATAAGACAGAAAACGCTCCGTGCAGACGCACGGAGCGTTTTTCAAGTATAGGGGCTTCCCCTGCGCTCAAGAGTTTGGTAGGGGCGGACAGAGTCGTCCGCCCCTACACCGAAACAGGAAAGTGCTTGCGGCTTCGCCGCAAAGTTCCGAAGGAATTCACTGCATCCTGCCAGGCGGAGCAGCGCTCCTCCCATGCCAGTCTCTTGTGTATGCTTGACGCAGCAAGGTCTGCATTACCCGAAAAACACCCGCACGCTCAGCGCTGCCATACAGAAGCCGGTCAAATCGGCGATCAGCGCCGCTGGCAGCGCATAGCGCGTTTTTTTGACCCCCGCTGCACCAAAATAGACGCTGATGGTGTAGAATGTCGTCTCCGATGAGCCGAGCATGACCGCTGCTGTCCGCCCGATTACAGAATCGACCCCGTATTCTCGCATCAGGTCTGTCCCGACGGCCAACGCTGCACTGCCGCTGAGCGGCCGGATGAGCACCAGCGGCGCAACCTCCGGCGGCATGCCGAGCAACCGGAAGACCGGTGCGAAAACGGGCGTGAGCAGTTCAAAAAAACCGCTTCGCCGCAGCATTGTCACCGCTGTCAGCATCAAAATCAGCGTTGGGATAAGCGAGAACATCAGCCGCAGCCCGTCCTGCGCGCCTGCCAGCATCCCGTCATACACGTCCTGTTTTTTTGCAATCCCTGCTGCGCCAGCCAGCAGCAAAAGCGCGGGCAGCAGCAGTTCAGTCAGGTTTTCCAGCATCGGCTCAATCCCTTCGCCGCCAGAATTCCGGCCCCGACTGAGCAGGCCGACGCCAGCCAGACGGCGGGTAAAATATCAAACGCGTGCACCGCGCCAAGCTGCGCGCGGACAGCTGCAACTGTTGATGGAATCAGCTGCAGGGATGCTGTATTCATCACGACCAGCAGGCACATTTCATCCGATGCTCCCTTGCCTCCGGCAAGCGTCTGTATGCGCTGCGCTGCCCGGATGCCAAGCGGCGTTGCTGCATTTCCAAGCCCCAGCAGATTCGCGCTCAGATTGCCGCACAGGTTCCAGAAGCCTTCGGAGTCTGTAGCACATACCGGAAACAGCCGCTGCAGTACAGGCCGCAGCGCTGCGCATAGCTTTTCTGTCAATCCCGCGCGCTCCATCGCCTGTGACAGCCCCGACCACAGGCAGATCGGACCTGCCAGCGTCAGCGCCAATTCCAGCCCCGCCCGCGCACCGCTGAGTCCTGCCATACCAGACGAAAATGGCGTTCCGGTCAACAGATCAGACACAAACGCAAGCAAAATCAGGCCAAACCAGAGAAAATTCAACAACATATTTCGCTCTCCGACAAGAAAAAGATTTTTTGTTCAAAATTTGTACATAATTGGATGGTAAAATAAAGTGGCTTGAGGGAGCACTGTCAGATGTCCATGCAGCATCCGGCAGCTAGATCCAAAGGTGCATGGAAAAAATAAGGGGGTTGTTTACAATGAAATCCACAGGTATCGTCAGAAAGGTTGACGAACTCGGCAGAATCGTTCTGCCCATCGAACTGCGTCGTACGCTCGACATCGCAGAGAAGGACGCTATTGAAATCTATGTCGATGGCGAATCCATTATTCTCAAGAAGTACGAGCCGACCTGCATCTTCTGCGGCGATGGCAGAAATGTCGAGAACTACAGAGGTAAGAACATCTGCGCAAACTGCATGAAAGAACTTAGATCCGGCAAGTAAGAGAACCAAAAAAACCCCGCTGTCTGCAAGACAGCGGGATTTTTCGTTATTCCGGGTCGATTTCCACTTCGCGGCCGGCAGAGAAGAAATAGAGGACAGTCTTCTTGACCGGGCACTGATAGATACGCGAAAGCGCCTGTGCATAGGCGCGCAGCTGCGGTGCATAGCGCGCGGCCTTCTGCTGCAGATCGCCATGAATATAGTCTGTTTTAAAATCAAGAATGACAATGCCGTCCGGCTCCTGCCAGAAGCAATCAACAACGCCCTGCAGCATGACCTGTTCTCCGACAGCCGCCGGGTCATACGCGGCGGCGTCAGCCAGGATGGAGAACTTGAACTCACGGCGAAGGCTGTCCGCATGCAGGATTCGGTTTCCGAGTTCGGAGGAAAACAGCGCCAGAATCTTCTCCGCATCTACCGCCTCGGCCTGCCGGGGCGTCAGGAATTTTTCCGCTTGCATCCGGACAAGTTCCTGCCGGATGCCCTCGCGCGTTGTGCACGATTCATAACGGACAAACTGCATGAAAAGATGCGTCGCGCTTCCTTTTTCACGGCCTGTCAGCGGTCTGTCCTGTAAAAACTGTGGGGTACGCCATGGCTTTCTTGACGGTTCCGGTTGAGCAGGCGCCTCCTCCGCTGCCTCCAGATCGAGTCCTCGGCCCTTTAGCTGCGTGGCTGTCAGCTTGGCTGGCAATCTGGTCGCCGCTTCGTGTGCGTAGCGGAACGCTACGCTTTCCAGAACCTGCCCACGGTCAAGCGGACGCACCGCATGCGTTTCTTCCGTCTCTGTGCCGCGTGCAGCGGGTGCGGCGGGGGAGACGTTCTGCAGCGTAACCAGCCACGGGTATTGGTGTACCCGGCTGTACACGCACGGACCGCATTCGGCGAACAGTGCGCCGGACTCCGTGCGGCACAGCGCCGCCAGCAAAATCCATTCGTCCGGCTGACGCACTGCCGCACTCACCCACGGCCCCAGTGGGTCGGACAGGCGCAGCAGCAGCTTTTTCAGGCGTGAGCCATAATGTGCCGAGCAGCTGGTCATGATCAGCTGTTCCTTTGCGCGCGTCATTGCGACGTACAGAACGCGCATTTCCTCGGAGACGGTCTGCGCCGTCTTGCGGTCGATAATGGCTCTGCGTGCAAGTCCATGGTAATATGACCGGCTTGCAAGATCGACGACATTGCCGCCGAGCAGCAGTTCCTCATCCGTCAGAACGGCAGAGGCGTTGTCCTGCATATTCATTTTTCGCGCGAGGTCAGCCAGAATGACGATGGGGAATTCCAATCCCTTGGACTTGTGGATGGTCATGATGCGCACGGCGTCTGACCGGGCGGGCGCGTCCTGCGTGGGCAGTCCTGCACCGCGCTGCTGTATTTGCCACAGCAGCTGCACAAGGTCGGAAAGGCTGCGGAGTTCCGCCTGTGTACCCGCTGTCACAAACGATGCGAACGCAGCTAGATTGCCGCGCCGCCGCTCGCCATCCGGCAGTGCAGAAAAGACCGTTTCCAACCCGGAGGACTGGACGACGGCATTCAGAAATTCCGGCAGCGGCGTTCTGCGGCTCTCCGCGCGCATGCGGGAAAGCCAGGATAAAAACGCGCGCAGCTTTTCATCCGGTTCCCGGCAGGCACATAGACAGTCATAGAGATCTGCGTGTTGCTCCTGCGCGCGCAGAAGCGCCAATTCCTCCGGGGAAAAGGCGAAAACGGGACTTGCCATAGCCGCAGCCAGCGGAATATCCCGGTGTGGGTTATCAATAATTTGCAGAAGCTGAAACAGAATTTCAATCTCCGCCGTCTGCATCAGATCGCCGCCTGCACCCACGTCGCAGGCAATACCGCGTTTTTGCAGCGCTGCCTGATACACCCCGGCAATCATGCCGGGTGAGCGCATCAGAATCACGATGTCAGACGGCTTCGCCGGGCGTAGCGCGCCGTTTTCCGTGACGAAGGCTTCGCGCAGAAGACGCTCAATGCGTGCAGCGACAAATTCTGCCTCCGCACCCGTCTTGTCGCCGTTTTCCTCGCTTGACACGAGGTAATTCAGGCAGTGCAGTTCGACCTTTGGGCCGGGCGATTCCGGGAACTGTGCGCCGGGAACAAGCGCTTCTGCCTGCGTGTAGTCCAGTTCACCGGCCTCTTTTTTCATCACAAGGGAAAACACGTCGTTGGCCGCTTCCAGAATTTCGGGGCGGGAGCGGAAATTCTGCGACAGCAGCAGCTTGCGCGGCTCACCAGGGTCCTGCTCACCGAGCGGCGGATAGGCGTCGTATTTGGAAAGGAAGATCGATGGGTCGGCCAGTCGGAACCGGTAGATTGACTGCTTAACGTCGCCAACCATGAATAGATTTTTTCCGTTGCGGCTGACAGCCTGAAAAATGCGTTCCTGCACGGCGTTGGAATCCTGATATTCGTCGATCAGAATCTCTCGGTAACTCTGTGCAAGGCTTTTCGCGGCCTCCGTCGGTCTGCCGGAGCCTTTTTTCGTCAGGAGACCGATCATGCAGTGCTCCAAATCAGAAAAATCGAGCAGATGACGGCGGCGCTTTTCTTGTGTGAAGCGTTCGTCGAAGCGCCGGAGAAGCGTCAGAAGCCCCCGCAGCGCCGGGACGGTTTTGCGTAGATCCTCCACGACCTGCTCCGACGGTGCGTAAAAATAACTCTGTACAATCTTGAGCATCTGCTTTGCTTCATTGCGCAGCGTCTGAATCTGTTCCGCGTTTTCTGCGTCCTTCGGCATCCGCATCACGCCGAAGGAGGGAAGTCCCGCCTCCACACAGCCGTCCCATGTCGTCTCGGCCATAAGCGTGCGGACCGTCTCACGGTTTTTTTGCAGCAGCGGCAGGCACTTTTTCTCCAACGCCTCTTCCCTGAGGCAGAGCGCTTCCGCCTGCGCAAGCATTGCGTCGGCGCTTGCAAGCGCGTCGCTGCGCGCTTTGATATAATATGCGCCCCAGAGCGTCTGCTCAGCTGCGATGCCTTCCGGCAGCGCATATGCGTGCAGGCAGTCTGCCATCCATGCTGCAGGATCGACTTTGCAGCGCATCACGTCATAGCTGCGCTCAGCCAGATCCAGCAGCCGCCGGTCGTCGCGCCCATAGCCGAGCGTATCGATCATGGAGGCAAAATCCGGCTCATCGTCAAGCTGTGCGTAGAGTTCAGAAAGCACGTCCCGGAGCGTCTGGGCACGCAGTGCCGCTGCCTGCTGCTCATCTGCTACGCGGAAATCGGCGGGAAGATCTGCCTCCGCTGCATATTGCCGCAAAACGGTCTGACAGAAGCTGTGAACCGTGGAGATCTGCGCAAGATAGACGCGTGTCAGCTGCCGCTGCAAATGTCGGTCGTCAGGTGCGACGGCAAGCGCGTCTGCGATGCGCGCAGCGATCTTACCGCGCAGTTCAGACGCGGCTGCTCTTGTGTATGTAATAATCAAAAAATCATCGAGGTCGGCGGGATTTGTAGGATCGGTCAGATAGCCCATCAGCCGGTCAACCAGAACTTTTGTTTTCCCGGAACCTGCCGCCGCCGCAACGAGCAGCGCGCCGCCCCGATCCTCTGCCGCAGCCCGCTGCTGCGGCGTTGCACGAATCTCAGCCATGCTCCAGCCTCCTTTCAAGTTCCTGCCAGAATTCCTCCGGCGTGACGGAGGCGAACCGCCGCGTGTTCACGCTGCAGACGTCTTTGTGACAGGCCGATGAAAAATCACAGTATTTGCATTCCGTGTCCGACGGACCACGGCTGATGGGGTTTGGCGCGGTTACGCCGGAAAGAATCTCGTCGATCATCGACTCGACCTGCCCGGTTACAAAGCGCTCCAGTTCTGCCAACTGCGCGGGGGAAGCAAGATCCCCGGCCAGTCCGTCCGGGCCATGCTCGAAAGGCAGGTACTGCGGCTTTTTTTCATACGATTCCATCGCATGCAGAACGGCCTCGTCGTTCAGAACCAGCCCCTTGCGGCGCAGGTCCTTCCGCCGCTCGTTGTCGGCATGCGCGGGGTCTTCCCCGGGTTTGAGTTTGACCATATCGCACCGGCCCGGGACATAGAGCACGCCGGCCGGCTGCATGGGCTGCCCAGTCTGCTTCTGATACGATTCCAGTGCGAACAGATACAGCAGCATTTGCAGATTCTTTCCGTAGAGCAGTTCTGCATAGTCAAAATCCTTGTGGCCGGTTTTGTAATCAATGATGCGGAAATAGCGTGTTCCGTCTGCCTCATAGATGTCTACGCGGTCAATTTGACCGGTCAGCAGGCCGGAGCCGCTTTTTGCGCGGTATTCGATCGGCGGCAGCGGGCCGCCGGGGGCAAAGCGCAGTTCCTCTGCCGCCGGTGCGAACTGCGACAGGCGCAGTTCCCGCGCCACGTCCATCACGACGGCGGCAGCCTCCTGTCGGTTGCGGGCAGAAAGATAGCGTTCGCGGCTCGCAGCGGCTTCTCCCTGTGGGAGATATGTGCCCATGCAGGCATCCATACAGCGCTCTGTCAGCGCAGAAATTTCCCCGTCCGTCATGGCCGCGAAGCCGCCGTTCTCCTGCGCCGCTCGTACAACGTGTTCGAGCACGTCATGCACGAACGAGCCGAACAGGGGTGCGTCGAATTCTGCCTGCTTCCATGGCGCGGCGCGCAGGCCGTATTGCAGGAAGAACGCATAGCGGCAGCCTGCAAAACGGTCGATCTTCGAGGCGGAGAGCGGGATGGTCCTGCCGTAGAGCGCGCGTACCGCTTCCGGCCGCATGGCGGTGAAGGAATATGTGCAGCGCTGCGAGAGTGTCCGTGCTTCCAACAGCACTGCCTCCGGCAGCCAGTCCGGCAGCGTGATCTGCTGCAAGGCAGCGCCTGCGGCTGCGGCGCAGTCTGGGAGGAAGGGAAAATCTTCCGCCGGAACCGGCTGCAGCGCCGGGAATAGCGCGCTTGTGCGGGTGTACAAAAATGACGGCTGCGCAGAATCGGTCACAAGGCACACGCGCTGCTCCGCAGCGCTCAGTGCCGCGCAGACCCAACTCATCTCACGGTCCGCAGATGCGTTCCGTCCCAGGCTGAGTTCCACGCCGAGGCTGCGAAGCTTCTGCCGTTCCGGGTCCGCAAGCAGTCCGCCGGGGTCAGAAAACGCGGGCAGCAGCCCGTCGTTCGCGCCGAGAACCAGCAAAACGCGGCTGCGGCGGTGGCGGAGCATCGGCAGCGTTGTAAGCTGGACGGCATCGCAGACAGAGGGAATAGAACCGACCGTTGTGTTTTGCAGCAGCATGGTAAACAGCTGGACGAACAACTCCGTTTCGAGGCTTGCTGTCCCCAGAACCTGATCCATCTGCTCAAGTGCGGAAATAAGCGCCTCATAAAGCTGGCCGCATTCCTGTGCACGCTGCACCTGTCCGGCCTGCTCAAGTGCCTCCTGCTGCGCCTGAAGGCGTCCTGCAACATCGAGCGTTTCCAGAAGTGCGGCAACGGCGCGCACCTGCTCGTCTACTGTCTGTGCCTTTGTCAGCGCCAGACGAAGCGTGCGCAGCGGGACAACAGCCTGCTCGCGCAGTTCGTTCAGCGTTTGCAGCGCGGCTTCGTCCTCAGGCGTCATAGACTGGCCAAGCCCGCGCGGGTGCAGTTGCCACGGTTTTTCCCACGCCGAGCCGCGAATGCTCCAGTAATAGGCATAGCGCTCAAGCAAATCGCAGTCCGATTCGCTGAGCGGAGAGAACTCTGACTTCAAAAATGCCAGCACAGGGCCCGGTTCATACCGCAGAACGGCCTGCATCGCAGACAGCAGCGCTGCGATGAGCGGGTTTTGTGCGACCGGTGCGCTGGATGCGCAGTAGAACGGAATTCCTGCGCGGGAGAAGCGTGTCTGCATGGGAAGCCGGTAAGCGGCCTCGTCCGTCATGCAGATGGTAAAATCGCGGTAGCGCAGACCGGCTATCGCGCCGCTTCGCACTGCGCGGGCGGCATAGGCGCAGGCGGCCTGTTGTGAGTCTGCGTGCACAAGCCCGACATTCTGCGGTACGTCCTCTGAACCGCTGCTGCCGAAGAACAGGCCGTTTAACCACAGCTGCACGTCCGGCGCACGATGCGCGCGCGGCGCGGCGCACCGGCGGACAGGTTCCACGCCCTGACGGGCGGCCAACTGCCGAAGCTGCTTTTCTGTTTCATTCCCGGTCTGGCAGGCGGCCTGCTGGCCTCCGGAGGTGAGCAGCGCGATATGCACGTTTTTGGCGTGCGCAAGGATTGCTCCGATGATCTGAATCTGCAAGGCGGTAAAATCGGAGAAGCCGTCGAGAAAGATCTCGCGTCCATCCAGAAACTCCGTCTCGTCCAGAAGTTCACACAGGCGCATCTGCCGCGTGACAGGATCGCCGCGTCCTGTCTTGCAGACGGACAGGTAGCTTTCATATAAAAGCGCCAACTCTGTGATTTTCTGCGCCAGCCGCCCTTCGAGCCGCGCGGCGGCTGCGTGCAGTGCATCCGGCGTGATGCAGGAAGTCAGAAGTTCCTCCATAAGCGTGCCAAGCTGCTTTAAAAAGTCGGGCCGCGTCATCACGGCGGCGTAAAATTTCAGCTGTTCACGAACCTGCTGTGCGGCGAGATAGAGCGTCAGAATGCGCCCATTTTCATCCAGGTATTCCTCACACACGCCGCCGTAGACGGAAAAGACCCGCGTTGCCAGCCGGGTAAAACTCAGAACCTCGGCATACCGGCTGATTGTTTCGCCGCCGTGCATGCACAGCGCACGTTCCGTTTCATGTGAATACTGCTCTGGAACGATGAGAATTTGACCGGAAACGCCGCTTTTCGCATTCCTGCAGATCTGCTCCAGCAGTTCCATGGAATTTGCTGTCCTGTCCGGTCCATGCAATAGTTCCAGCATACGCTCGCCTCCTTTGCTTGCTTTTTTATTATTTTATCATGCCGCGTGCCCAAAAGAAAGGCGCACGCAGAAAAAACAGGCCCGCGCTTTGCTGTCTGGCAAAGCGCGGGTCGCTGTTTATAGCAGAATGCAGATCATGCCGCCAGTGTTTTCATTGATCATGCGGCCGAGTGTCTTGGTCAGCTTCTGCCGCGCGTCGTCCGGCATGCGCATGATCTTCGCCGTGACACCCTCGGAGACGAGTTCATAGAGTGATTTTCCGAAAATATTGCTCTGCCAAAGCTTGTCGGTATCCTCTTCATACTCGCCGAGCAGATAGTCGATCAGCTGCTGCGATTCCTGCTCGCCGCCGACCATCGGACTGATCTCCGTCTCAATCTGCGCGCGCATCATGTGGATGGACGGCGCGCTGGCGCGCAGCTTGACGGCATAATTGCCGTTTTTCTTCACGATTTCCGGCTTCTCCAGCTTCAATTCCTCTGCGCCCGGCATCACGATGCCATAGCCGGTGGCCTTGACCTGCTCGAGCGCGGTCTGCACCTTGTCATAAAGCTTTTTCGTCTGCGAAAGTTCCCGCAGCATCTGCATGAGCGCTTCGTCATCGGCAATCTCCACGCCTGCCTGCTTGGACAGTTCTTCATAAAACAGCGTCTCCGGCAGATGCAGTTCGCAGGTGACTGTGCCTGTCCCTAGATCGACCTCCCGTACCCGGAATGCGTCAACCGGCTCAAGTTCCTGCAGCGTCCCCATCACACTTTCCGCGTCACTAAGGCTTGTAAGCTTTTCCGCACGGCTCAGCATTGCGTCGTACAGGGCGGATTTGACCGGATGATCATCCGGCAGCGCCCGAACCCAGCTTGGTAGGAAGAACCGCAGTTCCTCGACCGGGAACGCATACATCACGGCTTCCAACAGCCGTGCAATGTCCTGCGTCTGCATGACGGCACAGTCCATCGCCAGTGCCTGCACGCCATATTCTTCCCGGATACGGGCGCAGATCGCGTCTGCCTGTCCCTTTTTCGCGTCCTGCGTGTTTACGACGACCACGAATGGCTTGCCCGTCTTCTGCATATCTGCGATGGCGCGGGCCTCCGCCTCGCGGTAATCCTCGCGCGGAATATCTGTGACAGTTCCGTCCGTCGTGACGACCACGCCGATGGAACTATGCTCCTCCATGACCTTTTTTGTCCCCAGTTCCGCTGCCTGTGCCATGGGGAGTTCTTCGGAGGCCCATGGTGTCGTGACCATGCGGGGCTTGCCGTCCTCCATATCGCCGACCGCGCCGGGGATCATATACCCCACGGAGTCAATCAGACGCACCTGCAGCGTCGTTTTTCCGTCGGGGCTGATGCGGGCAGCCTCGTTCGGGACGAACTTCGGCTCCGCCGTCATGATCGTCCGGCCCGAGCCGGACTGCGGCAGTTCATCGGTGGCGCGCTCACGCTCATAAATGTTTTCGATGTTCGGCAGCACAAGCTGCTCCATAAACCGCTTGATAAAGGTAGACTTTCCCGTCCGCACAGGGCCGACGACGCCGATATAGACCGTGCCGTCCGTACGGTCCGCGATCTGCGCGTAGATCGAACGTTGTTCCATATTCCCGCCTCCCGTCTCACATGGGAATCAGCAGCAGCTGTCCGGCGTCTGCCTCCGGCTGCGTCAGATGATTGGCCTGCTGAATCGACTGCGCCGTCGTCCGGTACTGCCGCGCAAGGTCCCAAAGCGCGGCGTTTTCACTTATGCGCCGGATCACGACCGACGGTCGCTGCGTGTTCTGCTGCCTTGTCAGGTCAAGCGTCCCGCCGGACAGGTTTTGCAGCTTCTGCCGGGAAAATGTCTGCACCTGAAAGACCGCGTCATAGCGCAGTTCGACTGTGCCGCTGCCTGCCGAGGCGTAGCCCTCCGGCTGGAGCATACACACGGCTTCGCAGAGCCCGTTTTCGTTCAGCGCCGTATGGCAGCTGACCTCCGTGCGGAACGTCTCAGCCTGCACCGCGCCATCGGAATCGGTATAGACGAGATCCGCACGCAGCGGTACATGGACGGTAACGCCGTCGTCTGTCCGTTCAAACGCCTGCGCGTCCGGATAGACCCGGCAGTCGAGTACGGCGGCAGCCTGCGCCGGGAACGAGGCGCGGATGGGCTCACGCTGCACCTGCGCGTCAAGCCGCATGGTGCGTTCCTGCGTTTCCCACTGCGGCTGGAACTCGCCCTTCGTCGAATACGCGTCCTCACAAAGCGTAAGCGCTTGCGGCTGTACTACCATGCACTGCGCCAGCAGCCCTGCGCCGAACAGCAGCTTCTGCGACTGCTCTGACGCGACCGGCTCCAGCTGCACTCCGGTTACGAGCAGCACAGATTCGAGCGTTTCGTCCTGGTCGTAGTCTCCCCCCATCTGACAGTACTGCGAAAACGGTGCGGAAAAGTTCAGCGTCCGCAGCGCGTTTTCGCTGTCCAGATAGGTAATCTGCAAATTCGCGGTTCCCTTTAAAACCGCCTTACTTCCGACCAGCCCCTGCTCCTGCACGACCGGCGTGAGCGAATAGCTGACCAATCGTGCAATTTGAGGCCTGCCGTCTGGCAGATTCAGTTCCTCGCTGACCTGAAACGCGCGCTCGGCAAGTTCTACAGGCGCGTTCATTTCATAGGTCTGTGTTTTCAGCTGCAAACAGGCAGGCGGGTCTGTGAGAACACGCGTGCTTTCCGTCTGCGGTTCAAAGCCGTCTGCCTGTACCAGAACACTCACGCGCAGGAGCACCTTGCGCGAGTTGATCAGGCGGCTGTCCGCGCTGCGGACGCAGCAGCGTACGAGCGTTTGCGTCTCTTCATGCAGATCGGCGCTCTCTAGCTTGACCGTAAACGGCAGTTCGGAGGTCAGCAGCTGCAAGCCGCCCGTCTCGTCTGCATACAGACAGCTGGCGCGCAGTGTCCCTGTCACAAGAAGGCTGCCTTCCCGGTTTGTTTTGCTCTGCACCTCCGGTTCCGCATAGCAGATGAGCGTGTGCGCCGCGTCCGGCATGCTGTCGGGTATAATGAGTTCCTGCGTCTGCTCCTGCGCGAGCGAAAGATGCGCCGTGCGCCGCAGGCAGGATTGCTGTTTCTGTTCAAATGCAAGCTCCATAGTCTCAACTCCTTGTATATGTTCTGGGATATATATACGCAGAGCCGGACAAGGATATGTTTCCGAAATTATTTCAAAATCAAAAGCCCCAGTACGATTAGGATCGTCGCAATCAAGATCCGCAGGAACCAGCCACACAGCGCAAATGACAGGAAAAGCCCGATGCCCACCCCAATCAGCAGCAGTCCAAGCTGCTCGGTTTTTACACACATAAAAAATCCCCCCTATCAGCATACGCGGACAGGGGGAAAAGGTGTCTGCTTCGGATTACCGGAGTTTGTGGCGGAAGAACCAGATCTGGAAGGGAAGAGATACGACGAAGGTCAGAAGATCTGCGCCTGGCTGGCTCATTTCTACGCCGGGCAGGCCCAGCATGCGCGGCAACAGAAGAATGAGCGGCACATACAGAAGTCCGTTGCGGCAGCTGGCCAAAAGCGTCGCGGCCTGATGGAAGCCGAGGCACTGGTATAATTGGTTTACATAAGTCGAGTATCCCATCAGCGGCATGACGGCGCAGGCATAGAGCAGCGCCTGACGGCCGATGCGTGTGACCTCTGCGTCGTCGCGGAAGAAGTGCATGATCTCGTCGGGAAAGAGCGAGATCACAGCCGCACAGACGATGCACACCGCTGTTCCAAGCAGCACGGAAAACCAGAACGCCTGCCGCGTGCGCCTTTTGTTGCCCGCGCCGAAATTATACCCGGCGACCGGCTGGAAGCCCTGCCCGATGCCGATCACGATTGAACGGACAAGCAGATAGACCTTGTTGGAGATCGTCACGGCGGCGACCGCCGCGTCGGAATAGACGGCTGCTGCGTTGTTTAAAAGCGCCGAGGACAGACTGGCGAAGCCCTGCCTGCAGATCGTCGGGAAGCCGACAAGCAGAATTTCGCCGTAAAGTCCGGGCCGTTTGCTGACGCAGCAGAGGTGAACCCGCACGATGCTCCGCCCGTGCAGGAACAGCCACGCAAGGATGCAGAAGCTGACCAGCTGACTGAGCGCTGTGGCCAGCGCCGCGCCCGCGATGCCCATATCGAAGATAAAGATGAACAGCGGGTCGAGTGCGACGTTCAGGAGTCCGCCTGTGCAGATGCCGTACATGGAGAGCATTGCCTCACCCTCGGAGCGCAAGGTGTTGCTCAGCACGAACGAGGCGCACATGATGGGCGCAGCCAGCAGAATAATGCGCGCGTAGCTTTCGGAGTAGGGGAGAATCGTTTCCGTTGAGCCAAGCAGCCGCATAAGCGGCCGGAGCGTGCAGAGGCCTGCAATGCAGATGAGAAGGCCCACGGCGGCGGCAAAAAAGAACGCACTGCTTGCGGTGCGGTTAGCCCGCTCGTTGTCCCGGTTGCCGAGACTGCGGCTGATGATCGACCCGCAGCCCATGCCGATGCCGAAACCGAAAGCCTGAATGATGGACATGAGCGAAAAAACGACGCCGACTGCTGCCGAAGCGCTTGTGGACAGCTTGGAGACAAAATAGGTGTCGGCAGTATTGTAAAACACGGAAATCAGCTGCGACGCCAGCGTCGGAACAGACAGCGATACGATTAACTTCGGAATCGGTGTGTACAGCATTCGGTCGCGCTGCTGCTCGCTGGAAATGACATGCGCGGGCATAAAGTGCCTCCTGTTGCGGTTTTTTTACAGTATAGCACGAATTTCTGCGAATTCCAAGCAGTATGAAAAATGGTCAATTTACTTAATTCTTTCTTAAATCTGTTCCGGAGGGGTTTCTTTTTTGCTGGTTTTCTGTTACGATGTGGCAGCACGGAAAACTATGCTATATGCGAACAGGAAGGAGAATCGTTTATGACAAAACGGATTCTTTCCGTCTGCCTTGTGCTCGTTCTGCTGTTCGGCGTTCTCGCCGGATGCAGCAAAAGTGAGCCGCAGTCGGCGGACGATACAAAAAAGACAGAACAAAACGCTGCGGAGGACAAGACCTCGACGCAGTTTGCCTACCAAGCACAGTGTTTTGATTTGCCGGAGGATATCCAGTGGATTGGCACGAGTTGCGTTTCCGGCGACACGCTCTACTTTTCCGCCAGCATTCCGGACGGCGGACAGGAGACTTACACCGATGAAAATGGCGAGGAAATCTCCTACGATACCTATTCCGAGGTCATCTTCCGCTTTGATCTCGACACCGGCGAATGTGTGCAGCTTGACAATTATGTAGCGGAGCCGGTCACGGAAGATCCGGATGCTCCCGACGGTGTGACGATGAACCCGGACGGCAGCATGCAGGTTTTCAACAGCAGTACCAATATCCAGACAATGGCCCCAGGCGCTGACGGCACACTCTGGCTCTACCGGCAGACGAGCCGCTATACGGACGACGGGACGGAGGGCGATTCCATCTCCGAACTGATTCAGCTTGATGCGCACGGTACGCTGCTGCGCACCATCACGCCCGTTTCCGATGAAGAGACGGACAGCACCGAAAGCTGGCGCTACAGCTATATCGATACCATCCTTTCCGATGATAAGGGCTATGTCTATACTTACGACTATCAGACCGTCAATGTCTACGGCCCGGACGGCAGCTTCGTGTTCAGCAAGTCCGGCGACGAGCTGAACGGCCAGATCTGCCAGCTGTCCGCCAGCGAGGTCGGCATGACGACCTCCTCCGCAGACGGCAAGATGGTCTTCAAGCAGCTTGACCCGGAGACGAAGGACTGGGGCAAGGAAACGCCCGTTTCCTCCCGCGCGTGGAACATCCTCCCCGGCAATGATGTCTATGCCTATTTCTTTATGGATAACGGCAATATCTTTGGCGAACGCAGGGACACCGGCGAGGTCGAGAAAGTCGTTGACTGGATGGCCTGCGACGTGGACAGCAACACCATCGATTCCGACCGCTTCGGCTTCCTCTCCGACGGCCGTATCGTCGCTGTGACTTATGAGTATGCAGACAACGGTCCCAGCAAGCAGCAGATTCTGGTCCTCAACCGTGTGGAGGCGGCTTCTGTGCAGACCAAGACCGAACTGACACTGGCCTGCCTCTACCTTGACTACAACCTTCGCAGCCAGATTGTCAGATTCAACAAGACCAACCCGGATTACCGCATCGTTGTCAAGGACTATTCGGAGTATGCGACCGATGACGATTCCGATGCCGGTCTTACCAAACTCAATACGGAGATCATTTCTGGCAATGTGCCCGATATTATCGCCAACGAAACGGGACTCCCTCTTGCACAGTACGCTTCTAAGGGCCTATTGGAAGACCTGTGGCCGTATATCGATGCGGACCCCGAATATTCGCGCGATAAGCTTATGGCGCAGCCGTTGAACGCGGCGCAGACAGAAGGCAAACTCTACCGCCTGCCCCTCGACTTCGGCGTTACGACTGCGGTCGGACTTGGCAAAGTTGTGGGCGAGTACACGACATGGACGCTGGCTGATGTCAACGATGCACTTTCCAAGCTTCCCGAGGGCGCGACGGTTTTCAACAAATATTACACCCAGGCCGAGATGCTGCAATACTGCGTTGCAATGAATGCGGAAAGCTTCATGAACTGGCAGGACGGAACATGCAGCTTTGACTCTGACGAATTCCGCGCGCTTCTGGAGTTTGTCAAGCCTTTCCCGACAGACTATGACTGGCAATCGGATTCGGAGGATTATGAAAGCGATTACACCAGCCTGAAAAACGGCAAGCAGCTGCTCTATCCGACGTCACTTTCCGGTTTCAGTGATCTGTACTATACCTTCGCCGCACTGAACAACGACATTCGCTTTGTTGGCTTCCCGCGCGAGGACGGCTCCAGCGGCAACGCGTTCAACGCCAGCTGCACGCTTTCCATCTCCACGACATGCAAGGATAAGTCCGGTGCATGGGCCTTTATCCGCTCAACGCTCTCTGATGACTACCAGAAGAATCTCTGGAATTACCCCATCGTGAAGTCAGTCTTTGAGGCAAAAGCGCAGGAGGCTATGACGCAGGAATACGAGACAGACGCCGACGGCAATCAGATCCTCGATGACGACGGCAATCCCATCCCCATCTCCAACGGCGGCATGAGTTACGGCGACGAGCCGATGATCGAACTCTATGCCGTCACGCAGGAACAGTACGATGCTGTAATGGCGCTTATTGATTCTACGACCAGCTTTGTGGATTACGATCAGAATGTTCTGTCCATCATCTCCGACGAAGCCGCAGGCTATTTTGCCGGCAGCAAGACCGTTGAAGAGGCATCTAAACTCATTCAGAGCCGCGTCGGTCTCTATATGCAGGAGCAGAAATAATGCCCCGATAACGGAGTGCTGCAGCCCTCTTCATTCGTAAAAGAGACGAATTCGCCGTTATTTCCATAGAACTGTTTTATTCCGCATGGTAAAGCAGGCCCCTGCCTCTTGCAGATGAGAGGCAGGGGCTGATTTTCTTCATTTTTGAAGCAGTTCGATGCCGGTTTTCACGCGTGCGATTGATTCTTCCTTGCCTAGAAGTGCACACAATTCTGTTGCGCCGCCGGGCGTCGAGGCTTTGCCGGATACGGCTACGCGCAGCGGCCAGAGAATGATGGAGTTCTTGACCTCCAGCTTGGCTGCCAGCGCGACGAGTGCGTCGTAAAGCGCCTCATTTGTCCACGTTTCCAGCCCTTCCAGAACCGGCAGAACGGCCTGCAGCGACGAAAGACTGTTTTCCAGCGTTGTCTTGGACTTTTTGTGGACGTACAGGTCTGTCGAATACACGGGCAGCTTGTCAATGAAATCCACGCGTTCGGGAAGGTCGGACAGAATCTCACAGCGCGGCTGCACCAGCGCGGCGACCGCCTTCAGATCAATCGCGGGATTTGTAATGACAGATTTCAGAACCGGCTCGGCCTTGGAAAAGAATGCCTCTGGGCTGAGTTTTTTCATGTATTCCGCGTTCATCCAGCGCAGCTTGTTGATATCGAATACAGCGGGGGACTTGGAAATGCCGGAAATGTCAAAGATCTCGGCAAGTTCGCAGAGCGTATAGAACTCCCGCTCTGCATATTCGCCCTTCGGACTCCAGCCAAGCAGCGCAACATAATTGAGCACAGCCTCAGTCAGATAGCCTTCGCGGATGAGATCCTCATAACTCGGGTCACCATGGCGCTTGGACATCTTGTGCTGCGCGTCGCGCATAACAGGGGAGCAATGGACATATGTCGGGATTTCCCAGCCAAAGGCTTCGTACAGCAGATTGTACTTGGGCGCCGAGGACAGGTATTCGCTGCCGCGCACGACATGTGTGATGCCCATCAGATGGTCGTCAACGACGTTTGCGAAATTATACGTCGGCAGACCGTCAGACTTCAGCAGCACCTGATCTTCCAACTCCTTGTTCTCTACCGTGATATCGCCGAAGGAGGCGTCATGGAACGTTGTTGTACCCTCATGCGGGATGCGCTGACGGATGACGAACGGTTCGCCCGCCTCCACGCGCTTTTTTGCCTCCTCAAGCGGCAGATCACGGCAGGCGCAGACGTGTTTTTTGATCTCGCCTGTCTCGTCTCCAGCCTCTTCCTCGTCTGATTTCTGGCAGAAGCAGTAATACGCGCCGCCCTTTTCGCACAGCAGCTTCGCATACTTGCCGAACAGATCGCGCCGTTCAGACTGCACATACGGGCCAACTGGACCGCCGACGTCCGGTCCCTCGTCATGCGTCAGACCACACTCGGCCATCGTCTTGTAGATTACATCGACCGCGCCCTCGACCAGACGGCCCTGATCGGTGTCTTCAATGCGGAGAATGAACTTGCCGTGGTGGCGGCGGGCAATCAGCCATGTATAAAGCGCAGTGCGCAGGTTGCCAACGTGCATATAGCCCGTGGGGCTCGGAGCAAAGCGGGTGCGGACCTCGCCGTGCGGGATGCGCGCTTCCATCTGCTCAAAAAAATCCATGATGCGTATTCCTCCAATAAAAATAAATACAGTGTAAACATTATATAGTTTTTTTCAGAAACAGTCAATCATTGATTGCGCATTCCGGCGGTTTGTGGTATGATAAACACATCTATCGAATAGAAAGAAGGACATATCATGGACGAAAAAAAACGCATCTTTTCCGGTATCCAGCCCAGCGGCGATCTGACGCTTGGCTCTTATATGGGCGCGATCAAAAACTGGGTCGATCTGCAGGACGAATATGAGTGCGTCTATTGTATCGTCGATATGCACGCCATTACTGTCCGGCAGGTTCCGGCTGATCTGCGCCGCAGAAGTCTGGAGCAGCTTGCGCAGTATATCGCCTGCGGCCTCGACCCGCAGAAAAACATCATGTTTATCCAGTCCCATGTGCCGCAGCACGCGGAACTCTCCTGGGTCCTGGGCTGCTATACGCAGTTCGGCGAACTGTCGCGCATGACGCAGTTCAAAATGAAATCGCAGCAGCATGCAGATAATATCACCGCCGGCCTGTTTACCTATCCTGTGCTGATGGCCGCCGATATCCTGCTTTATCAGACTGACCTTGTCCCCGTCGGTGAGGATCAGCGCCAGCATGTTGAACTCTGCCGCGACATCGGCGCGCGCTTCAACAATTCCTTCCCCGACACCTTCAAGCTGCCCGAGGCGTTCATTCCCAAAATGGGCGCACGCGTTATGAGCCTCGGCAATCCGGAGAACAAGATGTCAAAGTCCGATCCCGACGGCTGCGTCTTCCTCATGGATAAGCCCGAGGATATCATGCGCAAATTCAAGCGCGCCGTGACCGACTGCGAAACCGCCGTCCGCTTTGACAAGGAAAACAAACCCGGCATCTCTAATCTCCTTACGATCTACTGCGCCGCCACCGGCAAGACCATTGAGCAGGCCGAGGCAGAGTTTGCAGATCAGGGCTACGGCGTCTTCAAGCCCGCTGTCGGCGAAGCCGTTGTCGAACTTGTCCGTCCCATCCGCGAAAAGACCGAGCAGCTGCTCGGCGATAAGGCGTATCTGGAAAGCATCTACAAGGAGGGCGCTGAGCGCGCATCTTATCTCGCCAACAAGACCCTCCGCAAGGTCTACAAAAAGGTCGGCTTCGTCGCGCGGTAACGCATGAAGCACGCTGCTTCCCAGTAGGGGCTGATGCCCACATCGGCCCGTTGGGAAGTGCCGAATTTGCCGTAGATTTCCGCAAAATCGGCCATATTCTGCCGGGCCGATGTGGGCATCGGCCCCTACACAGGCAGAGCGTCGGCCCCCATACAAGGTTAAACAATCATTATGACAACAAAACAAGTCGTTTATATGCTGCTGGCGATGCTTGTCGCCGCAGCTGTGTCGTTTGCGTCCACGCCGATGGTCAAGACGCTGGCCTGTAAGGTCGGTGCGATCGATGTGCCAAAGGATAACCGCCGCATGCACAAGGTTCCCATTCCACGCATGGGCGGTCTGGCGATTTTCCTGGCGTTTCTGCTGTCGGTTCTCGTCTTCGCAGACATTGACCGGCAGATGCAGGGCATTTTGCTCGGCTCCATTATGATCGTTATTCTCGGCGTTCTGGACGATATCATGGCACTCAAGGCGCTGCCGAAGCTGTTTGTCCAGATTGCCGCCGCAGGCGTTGCTGTCTGGCACGGCTGCACAATTCAGTTTGTCTCCAACCCCAACGTCTTTTCCGAGGCAACCTATCTCAATCTCGGCTGGCTGTCCATCCCCGTCACCATCATCTGGATCGTCGCTATCACCAACGCCGTCAATTTTATCGACGGCCTCGACGGCCTCGCCGTCGGTGTGTCTGCCATCTCGACCGCGTCCTTGATCGTCGTGGCGCTCATGGTGAAGGAGGTCAACATCGCCATCATCCTCTGTGCGCTCTTCGGCGCATGCCTCGGCTTTATCCCGTATAACATGAACCCTGCGAAAATTTTCATGGGCGACACCGGCTCGACCTTTCTCGGCTATATTCTTGCCACGCTTTCCATTACGGGCCTGTTCAAGATGTATGCCATTATCTCCTTTGCCGTGCCGTTCCTCATCCTCGGTATCCCAATCTTCGATATCAGCTTTGCCTTCCTGCGCCGTATTGCCCACGGCCAGAACCCGATGAAGGCCGACCGCGGCCATTTCCATCACCGCCTCATCGACATGGGCTTCTCACAGAAGCAGGCTGTCGCCATCGCCTATATGCTGACCGGCATTTTAGGGTTAGCTGCTGTGCTGCTGACGTCCTCGGGCGAACTCAAGGCGCTCATTCTCATCGCTGCAATTTTTATTGTCAGCGCTATCGGCTTCAAGCTGATCTTCTCGAAGAACGACCCGGCAGAGGACGAGCCGGAAGAAAAACAGGAGGAACCGCATGAATAAGCTGAAAGTCATGTCCGTCTTCGGCACAAGGCCGGAGGCCATCAAAATGGCGCCGCTTGTCAAGGCGCTGCAGGCCTGTGAGCAGATTGAAAGTATCGTCTGCCTGACCGGTCAGCACCGGGAAATGCTTGATTCCGTCATGGAAATCTTCCGGCTGACGGGGGATTACGACCTGCATATCATGGAAAAGCGCCAGACGCTTTCCACCATCACAACCAAGACGCTTCTTGGCATGGACGAAGTTTTAAATACAGCCAAGCCTGACCTTGTTCTTGTCCACGGCGACACGTCCACAACGTTCGCCGGTGCGCTTGCCGCGTTCTATCATCAGGTCAAGGTCGGTCATGTTGAGGCCGGACTTCGTACCTGGGACAAATACTCCCCCTTCCCGGAGGAGATGAACCGCACGCTCGTCGGCGATATTGCCGATCTGCATTTTTCCCCAACAAAGGCCAATGCGGACAATCTGCGCCGCGAGGCCATTATGGGCGACATTTTCATCACCGGCAATACGGCAATCGATGCCATGCAGTATACCGTGAAGCCGAATTTTGTTTTCCCGACGGCGCTGCTCAACGAACTGGACTTCCAAAATCACCGGATTATTGCCGTTACCTGCCACCGGCGGGAGAATTACGGCAAACCCATGGAGGACATCATGCACGCCATTCTGGAAATCGTGGAGACGCACCCCGATGTGGAGGTTGTCTATCCCGTCCACCTGAGCCCCGTCGTGCGCGAATGTGCGTTCCCGATTTTAGGCGGCCATGACCGCATCCACCTGATCGACCCGGTCGATGTGGAGGAAATGCACAATCTCATTGCCCGCTGTTATATGGTCATGACGGATTCCGGCGGATTGCAGGAGGAAGCACCTGCCCTCGGTAAGCCCGTCCTTGTCATGCGCCGCGAGACGGAGCGCCCGGAGGCCATCACTGCCGGAACGGCGAAGCTTGCCGGCGTAGAAAAGAACGAGATTGTGCGGCTTGCAAACGAACTGCTGGACAATCCAGATGCGTATGCGAGCATGGCAAAGGCCGTCAACCCCTACGGAGACGGCCATGCAAGCGAACGCATTGTGCAGGCAATTTTGTGGCACTTCGGCCGCACAGCGGAAAGATCAGCTGATTTCGGCGCCTGAGCGGAAGCAATAGGAAAGGACGGTGACGGACGACGGAGCAGAACCAGAAAAACAAGCGGACGTTACTGATGTTCATTCTCGCAACGCTGGCCGTAATCGTCGTGATCGGCGCGCTTTTTATCGGGAATATCCGCCAGAATACGCGCGATGCCATCGTCCTGCCGGACACAGCGCAGAGTGTTCAGTCAGAGTCGCAGCCGGATGAAAATAAGCCTGCGCTGCTTGAGGTCACGCGCGAAAATGTGCAGAACATCGTGCGAAGCCTGCACCGGCCGCAGTATTACCACCAGACCTATACCATTACCCGCCAGATGAACGGCGCTGTGTCCGAGACATCTGCTGAACTCTGGGTTGCAGATACGCGCGTCTGCGCTGTTCTAACGACCGCAAGCGGAGAAAAGCACATTCTGACTGACGGCGAGACACTCTATGTATGGTATGCCGGGGATGAAACGGTGCGCACGCTTGCAGCCTCTCAGAATGCGACGATGGATGAACTCATCGGTATCCCAACCTATGAACAGGTCGGGGCCATGCCGCCGGCCGCTATTACAGACGGTGAATTCATCACGGATGACCGCTACGATTCCGGGCAGCAGATTTTTGCTGCCGCTGAAGAAGGAACCGTTCGCCGCGAGTGCTGGATCAGCCTCAACTATGGCCTATTGACCGAGAGTATCCTTAAATCCGGCGGCGAGACGATCTACGACGCGCTCCAGACCGGACTCGAAATCCTCGCCGCAGGAGACGAGACCTTCGAGGACGTCTTCACCCTCCCAGACGGGAGCGTCCCGTTCCAAGAGTAAGCGGCACCCCGAGGCTCCCCTTTCAAGGGGAGCTGGCGCGCAGCGCCTGAGAGGTTGCGGCAGGCAGCAGCGAGAAGCGGAAACCCAATGCGAATCCGTAGGCACCTGCCCATTTAACTGTAGGGGCCGATGCCCACATCGGCCCGGCAGAATGCACCGATTTTACGGGTATCTCCGGCGAAGTCGTAACTTCCCAACGGGCCGATGTGGGAATCGGCCCCTACAACCGAAT